>LSQX01077363.1_pt1 | contig 21058 bp, 21 predicted proteins | sample 654561 | NCBI WGS metagenome assembly LSQX01 (sample SAMN04489861, study PRJNA283612) | anaerobic digester metagenome | isolation source: 4 biogas reactors fed with cattle manure at either 37C or 55C with and... | place: Denmark: Kongens Lyngby | collected 2014 | reverse complement strand
CACATTCCTAAAAAGTTAGCTAAAATCATATTATTTGTAAATATAGCTGCTATAAGTATTACAAATGGATTTAATTCAACCATTATTTAGCCACCTCACTTTTCTCTTTATCTTGTAGATTATGAGCTATCCATATTACAATAGCTAAAACAAAGAAAGCTCCTGGAGGCATTATCATTATAGTCCAAGGAGTCCACCAATCCCCTAATAATTGTATTCCAAATATAGATCCAAATCCTAATAATTCCCTTACAAAGGATATAGCTAATAAAACAAATGTATATCCTAAACCTGAAGCTATTCCATCTAAAAATGACTCAAATGGAGGATTTTTTTGAGCATAGGCCTCAGCTCGTCCCATTATTATACAGTTTGTAATAATTAATCCAACATAAGGTCCTAATGTTTTACTCATTTCTGGCATATATGCCTTTAAAAATATATCTACAATTATTACATAAGCAGATATAATAAGTACTTGTACCATCATTCTAATATGATTAGGAGTAAATTTTCTTAATAAGGATACAGTTAAGGAAGATAGGCCAGTAACAAATACTAAGGCTAATCCCATAATAAGGGAGTTTAACATCAAGTTTGTAACTGCTAATGCTGAACAAATACCTAATACTTGTCTAAATACTGGGTTATCATCCCAAATACCCATTAAAAATATTTTATTTGGTTTGTCTTTAGCCACTATTGACCCCCCTTTCTATCATTAATAAAATTATACATGTCCTCATTGACTAACTTGCTAACCGACTTTGATGTTAAAGTAGCACCTGCTATGGCATCTACATTCCCACCAGTGGCAGGTGTGTAAATAACGTAATTATTGTCAGATACATTTGTTAAGTCAATACCTCTAAATTGCTCTTTATACCACTCTTCAGCAATTCTCCCTCCAAGTCCTGGGGTCTCATCTTGACTAATAAATTCTAATCCTAGCACTTCAGAATAGTCTTCAGATATTCCTACATAAGCATTAATGGTTCCCCATAGTCCAGGTCCAGTAGCAGGAAATGCATAGCCTTTTACTTCACCATTTTCTTTAAATGTATATATTATCTCATCATTAATTTCTTCAGATTCTATTTTTTCCTCAAAAACTTTCCTTATATCATCTGGTTCGTCTGAAGGTGTATCTATGTCAAATACGTATAGTATTTTTCTTTGTAAATCTGCTCCTTGCAATAAGGAAATTTTTTCTGCAGTACTATAATTTAAGTATGAAAGTACCAAAGTAAATACAGCAGTAAGTAAAGACATTAATATAATAGGATAAGCAAATGATTTTTTCATACAATCACCTCTTTATCTTTTTCAGCTTTTTCTTTTTTATGTTTTTTATAGGCTCTTACACCTTCGTCCATTATTGGTGCGAAAGTATTCCCCATTAATATAGCAAACATAACTCCTCCTGCAAAAAGTGCAAATCCTCTAATAATTACAGTTACTATTCCAATAATAATTCCATATACCCATCTTCCTTCCACTGTCTTAGGGGATGAAATAGGATCTGTTGCCATAAAAATAGTTCCAAACAAAAATCCACCAGTTAAAACTCCATAAAGAGGATGAGGAACTTCTGGCATTCCTATATAGTGTAGTATGGTACTTAATCCTACAAATCCTATAAAACACCCTGCCATAGTTTGCCAAGATGCAACTTTTTTATAAATTAAGTAAATTCCTGCTAAAATAATTAATATAGCGCTGGTTTCCCCAATAGATCCAGATACATTTCCTAATAACAAGTCTAATTTTGATACCATTTGTCCACTATCTCTAAACAATAACATAGGTGTAGCCTGTGATACAGCTTCTATACCTTCAGTAATATATGTAGCAAAGCCACCTGGAAAACCATTCATTGCTTTTGACCATACAATAGTTAATGGTGCAGGGAATGAAACATATACAAAAGCTCTTGCAACTAGTGCAGGATTAAATACATTTCTACCAAATCCACCAAATACCATTTTCCCAAACATAACACCAAATATAATTCCTAATACAGCTATCCAATAAGGTGTAGTAGGAGGTAGTGTCATGGTATAAAGAATACATGTTACAAATACTGCTTCTGAAACCTTTTTTTTATTCTTTTTTTCAAAAACATATTCAGTGGCTACACCAAATATAGTTACTACAATCATGAGGATTAAAGATCTCCATCCAAAAAAGTATATTGAAGAAAATATTAAAGGAATAAGAGATATAATAACTGTCCTCATCATATTTTGTTTTTGGAATAATTTCATAATATTGTCTGTAAACAAAATAGCACCTCCATTTATAATTTTTTAATGCCTACTCAAAGAATATCATATTTTTACCCATTTTAGTACACAATTATCAAAATATTTATTTTTAATGTTATAATTCCTTAAAAAGAAAAGGCATGACAAATAAGCACACCTTTTCTTTCAATAATCTTTAGAATCTTTCTACTTTATATTTCTCTGTTAGTTCATTTACCTTGTTCATATATTTATCTTGTTGTTTCATTCTTACTATTTGATTTTTTATTTCTTCATGAACTTCTTCCATTGTACTAAGGGATTCTGGAAGTTTCTCATTAAGTTTAATAATATGATATCCAAATTGTGACTTCACTGGCCCAGAAATTTCACCTTCATCCATATCAAAGGCAGCATTTTCAAATTCTGGTACCATTTGTCCCTTTCCAAACTCACCTAAATTACCACCTTGTTCTTTTGAAGGACATGATGAGTACTTCATAGCAGCATCTTCAAAGGACAGTCCATTTTTGATTTCTTCTACTATATCATTAGCTTTCTCTTCGCTATCTACTAAGATATGACTAGCATTAAGCATTTCAGGTCTTTGGAAATTTTCTTTATAATCATTATAGAATTTTTCAATTTCTTCTTCACTTACAGTTTCTTTTCCTACTAACTTATTAAAAGCATAGTTTTTTAATAAATTTACTTTGGCTAGTTCTAATAGTTCTTCATAATCTGCTTCTTCACTCATTTTAGAATCAACAGCATCTAAATATAATAATTCTTGATTTACTAGCTCATCTACTACCCTTTGAATACCTTCTTCTGACTGAAACTGCATTGCCATTTGTGGACCCATATCATTTAAAAATTTTAAAACATCTTGCTCAAATATTTCTTTACCATTAACTACGGCGACTATTTTCTTTTCACTCATTTTCTAATTCTCCTCACTTTGCTATTTTTAACTCTATTCAAATTTACCATATTCTCGATTTTTAGTCAATAAAGTAGAAAACCCCTTAGAGATAAATCTCTAAGGGGTTAAATATCCATTACTAGATAATTTCTATGTTTTCAGCTTGTAGACCTTTTTGTCCTTCAACTACGTCGAAAGAAACTGCTTGGCCTTCTTCTAAAGTTTTGAAGCCTTCTTTGTTGATTTGTGAAAAATGTGCGAATACATCATTTCCTTCTTCTGTAGTGATGAATCCAAAACCTTTTTCTGCGTTAAACCATTTTACTGTACCATTCATTGCATATACCTCCGAAATTTTATTTCTTTAATTCTCTGTAATAACACCACAAATAAGATTTCTTTGATACAATGCTAAGTGTTACAGTCTTATAGAAATTATTGTGTATTAATTATTTACTTCTGAATTAAAGCTTCCATTACATGATAACACGTATTAATACATAATGCAAGCATATTTAAAAGTATTTTTGAATTTTTCCATACAAATATTATTTTGCGGCTTACTCAATATTGTAAGTTTGGTCCTTTTTTAAAATACTCTTGTAATCTATTACTTTTCTAGCATATTCTTCATTCATAAAATGAGATGATAGGATGAAATCTGCTGTAGCTCTATTATTGGCTACAGGTATATCATACAATACTGCTATCCTAAGCAAGGCCTTAACATCTGGATCATGTGGTTGTGCTTCTAATGGATCCCAAAAGAATATCATTATATCTATATTGCCTTCTGATATTCTTGCGCCTATTTGTTGATCTCCACCTAGTGGACCAGATTTAAATGCTCTAACTGGCAATTGAACATGTTCCGATATTAAACTTGCAGTAGTACCCGTACCACATAAAAAATGCTTACTTAATATTTGTTTATTCTTTTTTGCCCAAAGGATTAATTCATCTTTCATATTATCATGGGCAATTAAGGCTATACTTTTTTGCTTTGCAATAAATTCAATTTTATTATCCAAAATGCACCTCCTTAATATATTATTTCTAATACTTTTTATTTTGCATGAACTTTTATAATCTCTAAGGCTAAACGAGCTGCATTTTCTAAATCTATGATTTTTATGCTTTCTTCTAAAGTATGATGATTGCTTCCTCCGATACCTAGATTTATAGCTTCAATACCATTGATATTTAAGATGTTTGTATCACTACCTCCACCTGAGGTCCTGGTCTCTGCATGGAAGCCTAAGTTTTCACAAGCTTGTTTCACTGATTTTACCAGAACATGATTATCATTTATTTTAAATGCACCATAAACATTTTCTACACTAAGCTCTACTTTACCACCAAATTTCTCAGCTGCATCTTGGCAGCATTTAACCATATGATTTGTTTGTTTTTCTAATTTACTATCTTCTAAACTTCGGGCCTCTGCATTAATTTCTACTTCTTTGGTAACAATATTTGTAACACTACCTCCAGAAATCGATCCAATATTAGCTGTGGTTTCACTATCTATCCGTAATAACTGCATTTTACTGATAGCTTCACTTGCCATTTGAATAGCACTAATCCCTTTCTCTGGTTCTACACCAGCATGAGCCTCTTTACCAATAAATTTAGCATCTATTTTATTTTGAGCAGGTCCTTGGACAATAATAACTCCTGGAGCCCCACCACTATCCATTACAAAAGCTTTTTTTGCATTTAATTTACTATAGTCCAAATTTTTAGCCCCAAATAAGCCACCTTCTTCGAATATGGTAAAAGCTACTTCAATTTCACCATGAGCCATGTTACTTTCTTTTATAATTTCCAAAGCTTCCATTATTGCAGCAATTCCTGCTTTATCATCTCCACCTAAAATAGTAGTTCCATCACTATATATTACTCCATCTTTAATTTGTGGTTTTATACCTCTACTTGGGCTTACTGTGTCCATATGGGAACTAAATAAAATAGTTTCCCCTTCTCCATTAGCTTTTAACCTTCCTACTAAATTGCCTGAATTACTACCGACTTTTTCTCCTGCATCATCCATATAAACTTCGAGACCTAATCTTATCATTTCAACTTTTAAAAAGTTTGCAAAATTCAATTCTTCCTTAGTAGGACTATCAATTTGTACATATTCTAAAAACCGTTCCAGTACTCTTTTTTCATTAATCATGATTTATCTCCTCCATATATTCTATTTTAAAACAATTATACCATAGTCTCAAATAGCATAATAAAGTTAGTTAAAGGATAATCTAAACCTAATCAATTAGATTTAGCAGATCTTAATCCAAAAATACTACCTATAACACCTAGAGCGGCACTTAGTACAAGGATTAAAATATTTAAACTCCAAATTAAAATTGCTCTATCTGGTAAGGGTATAAAAGGTAAAGAACCTAGCATTTGACTGTAAACATAATTTATAACTAAGTTAGATAAAACCCCTGCTAGTAATCCTCCAAATAAAGTAAGTAATAAGCCTTCCAACAAAAATGGCAGACCTATAAATGAATTTGGAGCCCCCAATAATTTTAAAGTATTTATCATATCTCTATTATTATATATACCTTGTCTAATTATATGAGAAATTACTACTATTGTAGAAATGCCAATAGCTGTTATAAATACTAGACTTAAGAATTTTAATAGTACTGTGATTTCACTTAATCTATCTAAAACTTCTCTATTATCTCTTATACTTTGAACTTCTTCTATATCATTTAAACTATCCAAAACATAGTCTAATTTTAATATATCTATTTTAACTTCAATAAAAGAACTAAAGGGATTGTCTTGGAAGTATTCAAGGACTTTTGCTTCTTTACCTAATATGTCTTCCATTCTACTGAAAGATTCATCTTCACTTATAATTCCAGTTGCTGTAACTCCATCTAAACTGCTTATGTTTTTAGATAATTTGTTTATTTCTTCTAGTTCTAAATCATCTTTATAATATACATTAATTTCAGCTTCTTTTTCCAATGTAAGGACTAATTCAGTACTTACCCATAATCCTGAAATGATCATTACAAGGATTAGTAGTATAAAACTTATACTAAGAATAGAAAATATATTGGACAATAAGTCTACTTTGAAAATAGTGCGGGCTTCTTTTAAAAAATATTTAATATTGAATAAATAATTTTTAAACATTTTAAACACCAGCCTTTTCTACAACTATTTGTCCATTTCTTATGCTTATAAATATGCCTTCTTCTATATCTTTTATAAGATGAGTAGCATGAGTAGTAATAATCACTGTAGTATCTTCATCTTTTAGGCCAATTAATAAATTTAAAATATTATGGGCATTGTCTAAATCTAAATTTCCAGTTGGTTCATCAGCTAAAATTAACTTTGGCTTTCTAGCCAGCGCCCTGGCAATGGCCACTCTTTGATTTTCTCCCCAGGATAGGTTTTCTACTTTGGCATGGATTTTATGCCCCAGTCCAACTTGTTCTAGGATGTCTATAGCCCTTTCCTTCATTTCTTTAGAAGGTATGTCTAAAAATCTTAATCCCATCATTACATTTTCATAGGAAGTTCTACCCTTTATTATCTTGAATTCTTGGAATATTATTCCAATCTCTCTTCTTAGTTTTCTTATATCCCCTTCTGAAGCATTATTCATTGATTTGTCTAACACAATTAAGCTCCCTGTAGTAGGAGATTCTATACCCATTAACAGTTTTAAAAGGCTGGTCTTTCCAGAACCACTAGGTCCAGTAATATATAGGGTCTCCCCAGAATCAACATTTAAATTAAACTCTTTAAGCCCTATGGTACCATCACTATAAATTAAGGAAACATCTTTAGCTTTTATCATACCCATCTCTCCAATGCTAAAATAATTTTATTCCTATTCCCAATTCCATATATCCATTTTTAGATTCAATAGATTTTATACTATTTTTATCAATTAAGGGTTCTAAATTTAATATAAAATAACCTGTACTAAACAAATCTTCTATACTGCTTTTTTCTAATTTTAAATCATATATACGTCCCTCAGTAATTTCATATTCTAAAGATTTCCCATCTATTACTATAAAGTTACCAGCAAAGAATACATTTCTTTCTGGGATTGCCAACTCTACTCTCCCTGGCTTAAACTCAAATTTCATTTCAGGAAAACCTGGATGTTCAGATATTATTTTATTGAAAACATCTTCATCTATAGAACCCTTCATTCCTGAAATTGAAAGTTCAAGTTTTATTGCATCTTCTGAGAAATTTGCTCCTTCTATTAAATGGGTAAATTCCTCAGATAATTCTATTATTATAGTTTTCAATTCATTCATAGCATTATTCATATCGGTTAGCCGTTCTAAATAATAATCTTTGTCATCCGCTAAAGAAATCAGATAATCTTCTTTTGTTTTTATCACTTGAGCTTTTTTATCTATTGCAGCCCTTAGTTCCACTTGTTTATTTTCTAATTCACTTAACTTTTCAGCTAAATTTTCTTTTTGTAATGAGAGTTTAGCTAAACTATCATCCAAATCCTCTAATAGTGAACCTGTTCCTTTGGTTAAATCTCTCAAAGTATTAATTCTATTAAACAAATCTGTAATGCTATTAGAACTTAAAATTATTTCTATATAAGACCCTGGCCCCATTCTCTGGTAAGTTTTTAGGACTTCCTTTAAAACATCTTTATAACTATTATAAGATAATTCCTCTGAAGTTATTCTGTCTTCTAAATTCTCAATTTCAAATTGCATTATACTTAATTCTTCACTTAAACTTTTTTCTTCTCTTTCTAATTCTTCAATCTCTTGAACCTGAATAAAAAGAAATTCTAAAATCTCCTTCTCTTCTTCTGTGATACTTAACAATTTGTCTTCTATGGTTTCACGGGAAGTCTCTTCATCTGCTGTATTTATTATTGGAAAAAGAACTACATTTAATATTATGAGGCATATTATAAATATACTCCATTTTTTATTATGAATTCTAATTTTAAACACCTCCTATTATCTTAAATCACATAATGATTAATATTTATTAAAAAGACTAAGTTGTTTTAAATTTACAGTGATTAGATTGGAAACTGTCAAACCTATTAATCTTACTTCTTCATCAATATATATTTCTTCTAATAACCCTATAGCAACCTGAAAGATTTCTTCCTTTGAATTTATATGGCTACTAAGAGTTCTACTTCTAGAATGTACTGTAAAATCTGAATACTTTATCTTTAAAGAAATAGTTCTCCCATGTATTTTTTTTCTTATTAAAGATTCTGCAATCTCTAAAGAAAACTCTTCCAAATAGCCAAGCAATTCTTCCAGATCTCGGGTGCCTTTTTCTAATGTTGACTCCGTTCCCAATGATTTTCTTACACGAGAAGTTTCTATTTCTCTAAGGTCAATTCCTCGTATTCTATTATAGACTTCTCTTCCTGATCTTCCAAATAACTCAACTAGGTAATCTTCAGATAGGTCTAAAAGATCTTCAATAGTAAAAATGCCTATATTATTTAGCCTTCTAGCACTTTTTGGCCCTATTCCATGTACGGATTTAATTGGTAGAGGTAATAATATTTCAGGAACCATATGAGGAGATATTATTTTAATCCCATTGGGTTTGTTCCAATCACTGGCAAGTTTTGCTAAAAACTTATTATATGAAATACCAATACTCATTGTGAGACCGGTTTTTTCAAAAACTCTCTTTTTAATATTTCTTGCAACTAATAATGGGCAACTATCAATGTGAGAGATATCTAAAAAAGCTTCATCTATGGAAACCTGTTCTATTAGATCTGTAAATTCATACAATATATGGAATATTTTTCTAGATTCTTCAGCATACTTTGTCATTCTAGGTTTGATATAATATCCTTGTGGACATAGTTTTTTAGCTCTATAAATTGGCATTGCAGAATGAACACCGTATTTTCTAGCTATGTAATTGGCAGTTGTAACCACACCGTGGGCACTAGACCCTCCTACTATAACTGGAACACCTTTTAATGAAGGATTATCCCGTTCTTCAACTGATGCATAAAAAGCATCCATGTCTAAATGAATAATATTCAACATTTTCCCCTTCCTAACTTTGCATTTCGATTTTTATATGATTTGCTTAATTATTCTTTATTTTAAATTTAATTATAACATATCAATTCTAAAATATATAGAAGTATAAAACAGGGTTACTATTGATAACTACTAAATTTAGGGCAAAATAAAACCGCTCAATATATTGAGCGGCTAAGTAGTTAACTATAATTTTAAACCTTATTCTTCTATGGTAATTGCATCTGTAGGACATGATTCTGCTGCTTCTTTTGCAGAATCTTGTAGTTCAGCTGGTATTTCATCTACTAAAACTATAGTTATATTTTCATCATCCATTGCAAAAACTTCTGGACAAATATTGGCACATAGTTCACAGCCTATACATTCATCTCTATCAACATGAGCTTTCATAATAATCCTCCTTTTATATTAATCTATAATAATTTAAAGTCCCTATAACTTATTATAATACTTATTAATATAATATCAACTAAAAATATTATTATTTGTCATATTTTACTAAGCTATTAATATAATACTCACTAATTTTTTCTCTGCCTTTTAAATCTTCTAATTCTATTAAGAATTCCATAGCCACAACTTCTCCGCCTTGTGATTCGATTAATTTGGCAGCTGAGATTACGGTTCCTCCAGTAGCCAATAAATCATCTACTATTGCAACCCTTTTCTTATCTTCAAATGCATCAGTATGGATTTCTAGTATATTTGTACCATACTCTAGTTTGTACTCTAAGCTAGCTGTTTCAGCAGGCAATTTACCAGGTTTTCTAACAGGTACAAATCCAACCCCTAAAGCATATGCTACAGCTCCTCCTAATAAAAACCCTCTAGCTTCTGGCCCTACTACATAGTCTATATTTTTATCTTTTAAATCTGCGGCTATTAAATCTACTGCTACTGCAAATGCTTCTTTGTCTTTTACTAGAGTAGTTATATCTTTAAAACTTATTCCTTCAATAGGAAAATCTTCAATTACTCTTATTTTCGATTTAAGATCCAAATTTTCATCCTCCTGAGATAAAATTATTTCTATATACAATCTATCATAAAAACAACATAATGTGTAGAACTAATATTTAAAATTTTCTTCCCCCACTACCTCCTCCTCCATGTGTCCTACCACTTGAAGAAGTATGAGTAGAGCTTCTACCACTTGTACCACCACTATTATTAGAATTATTAGTTCTAGGGATAATTCTACGTGTTACAGAGGTATCTAGTAATTTATCTTCATTAGATTTAAAATTTATAATACTATTTGTACGATAGGAAAATAAATTCCTAGTTTTTTTCATTTTATACTTATTTTTTATAGTTAGAAAGAATACTCCAGCAGCGCTACTACCTCCAAAAATACTTATAATAAAATCTAATAGAGTTATTTTCTTCTTTGTTTCTGGTTCATTATACTGTCCCTTTGGTATGCCACTTTGTAGAAGATATTCAGTATTGTTTAAGAAACTTATAGCTGCACTATAGTAATCGCCTTGTATTAGTCCATCATCAAATACTCCATCTATTAATTGCTCAATTCTATTATCAGTTAAATATCTAATTCCCAATCCCGTAGTAGATATATATGGTTCTCTGTTTTCCAGATCTATTAGGAATAATATACCATCATAATCTGAGCCTATACCGAATCCATTGTAATCATAATAATCATCCGCGTAGTCTCTAGATGTTTTTCCATTTGTATCATTAGTTGTAACTATGACTAAATCTAGATTATACAAATTAGATATTCTATTTGCCTCTTCTTCTAGCAATATTATTTCTGAGTTAGAAAATAACATGGCATCATCATTAATTAGTTGCTTATTAGCCATAACTGGAATTGAGATAAATAAACATAAAACTATTAAAAAAATTCCTGTTTTAAATACTTTCCTTACCATATTAACAACCCTCCTAGCAAAAGGGCAACAAATAAAGTTCCAAATATTATTCCTGAAGTTGTAAGAACTCTTTTATTGCTTAAGGGTAATTCCCCAAAACTTTTACCAGTTTGACCATTTACAGCAAATACATAGGTTTTATGGTTATAGTTATAGGTTAGAATCCAAACTGGTAACAAAGTGTAGTTCCATTGCTTTAGGTCAATATTTATATCGTTTTTTATGAAGCTAACTTGACTGTAACCACTAATAGTCTCTTTTAATAAATAATCAAAATATTTATCTATTTGCTCTTTTAAAAGTGGTTCTACTTCTTCTTTTTCAATATTGTATTGTTCAGCAAAAAAACCCGATAAATATGGCATTGTAAAGGGAATAGTTTGACTTTCATCATAAGGGCTAATTCCATCTAACAAATTTTTATCTATTTTATTAAAGGCTAATTCACCTACATTATTAATATCCATTAAACCTTCCCTAACTATTTGATACTTTTTAGTCTCTGTAAACTCAGTATCTCCACTTCTCCAAACCTTTGTATTTCTACCTTCTCCAATGACATTTACTTCTGCTTGGCTGTCTACCCACCAATAGGGAAGATACATACCTGTTATTTTTTCTAGTTGAGAACTGCTAGTAAAATCTTTTGGTACAAATTTTTTATCTCCTGCCCATTTCAAGAAAACATCTTTAGCTTTCTCTTTATTAATAGAGAAAGGTATAAGTTTATTTGGTAAAAATTCTCCCTGAAGTCTATTGGAAATTATTACAGGGTTATGGCAATAATAACAAAATGTTGCAGTTGTGGTTTCGTCAGTAACAACAGTAGCTCCACAACTATTGCAAGTATAAGAATTCAAATGCTGTTCTATTTTTTCTTCTTCAATTTCAATTTCATTTTCTTCTATATTTATCTTTTGTTCTTCAGCAATTAACAATTCTCCTTCTGTAAATTCACTTAGGCAATACTCACATTTAAACTTTTGTAGTTCTGGATTAAAATGTAAGCCTGCTCCACAATTTAAACATTTATAACTTGTTGTTGCCATATTAAATCACCCCTTTAAAACTGATTTCCACATTCAGGGCAAAACTTAGGAATTTCTCCTGTAGGTGTGAATCCGCAATTTGAACATGATGCAGATGATGCACGAGGAGTGCCACAGTCAGAACAGAATTTTCCAGTATTCTTTGCTCCACATTCAGTACAAAACCAGGTATTTTTAGAAGTTTTGTTATTATCAGCATTATCCTTTTCTTGCTCCATTTGATTTTGATTAGAAGTAGATGCAGCCCCCATAAAATTTCCACCCATTCCCATTCCCATGCCCATTCCTATAAAAGCACCTGTACTTCCACCTTCATTTGATCCAGCAGCTTCTAGTCCTCTAGCAACAGATCCTTGTACATATCCTTCTCTTACTGAAGGGTCTCCAAGCATAGCACCTTTATTTCTCATATTTATTAATTCCTTAGACTCATCATCATAAGAAATACTAGATATACCTACAGATTGAATTTGCATACCTCTCATTTCATTCCATTCCTCATCTAGTATGGTAGCCATATACTTACTTAGCTCCCTACCTTTTGAAGCCACATGAGAGATTCTAGTCCCATCTACAGACATTTGATTCATAGTAGATTGTAGTGCTTCTAAAAATTCAGAAAGATACTGCTCATTAATATCTTGGATTTCCACCTTATCACTATTTCTTGGTATTGCTTCCATATAAAATTTTAGAGGATCAGTTATTTTTATAGAGTATGTCCCAAAAGTTCTTAAGAATAGTTCGGAATTATAAAAGTCATCAAAATAGTTTAATGGATTTGGGGTTCCAAATTTAATTCCCTTAATCTCTTGTAGATTAACATAATAAACCTTTTGTGATGTTGGTGTTACACCACTAAATTTAACTCTTCCAAAAGATTCTTTTAAAGCATCTTTAAAGCTACCATTAAACATAGATGGTAATGATGAATTATCTACTTTATAATAACCTTCTTCAGCAGTATAATCTATTACTTTACCTCCATCAACTAGCATCATAAACTGATTTGGATATACATGTATTATTGAACCATTAGATACAGTATCTCTTGTACCCTTTTTATTTGATCCTCTTGCATCTTCTCGTCTTACTCCTACTCCACGGGTAAAAACAGTGGTTGCACCCATATCATCTGGTTCTATTACTTCTAACCATTGATCAGCTAATGAACCTCCTACAGAACTGCTTATGGCCTTAATTAATCCCATATTAAACCCTCCCATTTTATTAATTGTTTTAAAAACATTTAAGTATTTTATACCCATAAATAATATATCTAATTTGTATTTTATCATATACATGAAGTTTAATACACTAAGGTTTGTAAGAAATCTTTAGTTTAAAAAACCCCCATTAGTTTAAACTAATGGGGTCTTTACTAACCTATCTTTGATCTAAGTGTCCTTCTCGTACAACTTTATATTCTCCTGTTTCGGTGTTTAAATCATATTGGTTAAAGTTTGTTTTTATATCAAAGCCATCATAATGAGTAGCTAGATTAATAGATGCAGATCCTGTATCTCCACTTACTATTCTGTGGAATACATATCTTGGCCAAACTAAAACAGCTCCTCCATCAAAAACTCTTTTACCATTATGTTCTACATAATCAGGAGTTACTACAAACTTTTCTATTTTCCCATGTTCAGGAGTATAAATTTCAACATATCTAGTACCTTGAAGTACAAGAAGATTATCAGCTTGAAAAGTATGCATATACCATGGTCTTTCTACGTCTCCTACTGCTCCAGGAGATACAGCTCCACCTTCATGAAGAACACGGTCAATAGCATGTATTTCTGGAATTGTTGATTCGTCCATAATATCAAAAGATACTCCCTTTGTTCTTCTGAACTCCTTTAATTTAATAATTTGATACAATCCTTCAACCTCTGCAATAATATAATTATCCATAAAACTCCCCCTTTATTTATTTTAAAAGTTTTTAATAGTGAATAATAGTTATTAAAAACTCCTCTACCTAATTTGTTAGCAAATAAAGTTTATTAATATACATAAATTTTATCATAAAGTTTCAGAAAGTTCCATTGATTATGCTTTAATCTTGTTTAGCTTTTGTATTTACTTTATATTTCTTCTTATAGGTCTTCTTGATTTTCTTTTGCGTTCCAGTTACTTCACCCACAACATCTTGTGCTTTTTCTGATTTAAGTGAAACCCATATAGAAGCACCTTCCTTTCCGTCTGATTTTATTTCAAGAAAATCAAATTTCTTTAAAAATCTAGAAAGTTTAGTATCTCCGTAATTTCTAACATCAAAATCAGGATATCTTTTTGCTAATCTATTCCCTATCTCTGCCATACTCATGCTTTGAGTTTCATTGTCTGATTCATTTATCATCTTTATTATTGCAGTTTTTATAACACTGATATCTGTCATGCTTTTTTGAGATTCCCCATTGTCTGTCACATTAATTCCTTTAGAAATATCTGCTATTACCTTTCCTCTGTTAGAATTACTTTGCATAGATTCTGTGTTTTTCTCAGCTTCAGCTAATACATCCAAGTATTTAAATTGATTACATGCAGCTATAAATGGTTTTGGTGTCTTCTTTTCTCCCATTCCTACAACAGTCATACCTGATTCTCTTAATCTAGATGCTAATTTTGTAAAATCACTATCGCTAGAAACTATACAATAACCATCTACATTACCAGAATACAATATATCCATAGCATCTATTATCATTGCAGAATCTGTTGCATTCTTGCCAACAGTATATCCATACTGCTGAACAGGAGTAATTGAGTTTTCAAGTAAAATTTCTTTCCATGAGGCTACATTTGGTTTGGTCCAGTCTCCATATATTCGTTTATATGTAGCTATACCAAAATTAGCAATCTCATCCATAATATACTTAATGTATTTAGCTGATACATTGTCAGCATCTATAAGTACTGCAAATCGTTTATCTTCCGCCATTATATTTCTCCTTTCTTAAGATTTTATTGTTGATCATTCTTCATTTTAAATTTTTTAACATTAGATTTTTTTTCACTCTTAATACCATTTTTTTTAGGTTCACTTTTTCTTCTATTACTTCTAACCTTATCCTGCTTGACTGGTTTTTTAGAAGTATTTCGCCTTGCAGGTTTTACACCTGGTTGTATGCTTGTATCTATTAAAGGAAATGGATGTTCCTTGATCTCTTTAATAGGTTTAGATGTTAACTTTACAATATTATTTAATAAGGGTTTTTCCTCATGGTTACAAAATGAAATAGCTATACCCCCATGGCTAGCTCTACCAGTTCTTCCTATTCTATGAATATAAGTTTCAGGAACTTCAGGCAAATCAAAATTCACCACATGGGATAATTCTTCTATATCTATACCTCTAGCAGCAATATCAGTGGCTACAAGTATCCTGGTTTTTCTTTCCTTGAAATTACTTAAAGCAAGTTGACGAGCATTTTGTGATTTATTACCGTGAATAGCTTCCGCCTTAAAGCCAGCTTTTTCTAAAGATTTAACGATCTTATTTGCNNCCATGTTTAGTTCTTGAAAATACTAAAGCTGAAACTATCTCTTTGTTTTTCAGTAAATCTATTAGCAATTTAATTTTATTTCCTTTGTCAACATAATATACTTCTTGTTTAATAAGTTCTACAGTAGAAGATACTGGCTTTACCATAATTCTGACAGGATTCTTTAATATTGAATTTGCAAGTTTTTCAATTTCACTTGGCATTGTAGCAGAAAAAAACATAGTTTGTCTTACTTTTGGCAAATATGTTATTATTTTTCTAACGTCCTTTAACATACCCATATCTAACATAAGGTCTGCTTCATCAAGAACAAAAAACTTAATATTTTTCAAACTTACAAACTTTTGATTTATTAGGTCTAATAGCCTACCTGGTGTTGCTACTAATATATCTACACCTTTAGTTAAATCTTTGGTTTGTGGATTTTGAGATACCCCACCATATATAACTAGAGTTTTAATATCTAGATTTTTACCATAAGTTTTAAAACTATCTGCTATTTGAATTGCTAATTCTCTAGTTGGTGCAACTATTAATGATTGAATCTGTCTTCGTCCCCTTGTAGGCTTTTGATCCAGTGATAATTTTTGAAGTATAGGAATAGCAAAGGCTACAGTTTTACCTGTACCAGTTGGAGCGCATCCTAATAAGTCCATTCCCTGAAGTAAAGATGGAATAGCTCTGCATTGTATTCCAGTTGGTTTCGTATACCCTTCTGATTCAAGAGCATTTTTTATGGGTTTAATTAAATCTAAATCTTCAAATAACAATATAACTTCTCCTTTTGATATTATAACTAATATCTTTTAGTTGAATAACCATTACATAATAGTGACTCTCTCCTTGTATTATAACATACTTAGAAGTAATCTCGATAATTTTTAATAACCTATGGTCCTAAAATAAAAAGCTAAGAGAATTTTCTTAGCTTTTATCTTGCATTGGATTTATAATTTTATCTACTTCAAAACCTTTTTCATCTAAAAATGTAATGATATCATTATATATACTCTCATCCATTTGAGGGCTTCTATTTAATATCCATAGATTATCTTTTGTTTCACCCATTACAACAGCATATCTATATTCTTTTTCTATTTTTATTACATTATATTCACTTTTAAAAGGCCAAAAGAACCTAACTAAAAGGGCTCCTGTACATTTTTCGTCATTTACCCAGGCAGATCCTCTTATACCTTTCTTTTTCCCTTTTTTATATCCAGAATTAACAACTTCAATTTTGCCATTCTTTTTAAGATTATAAATCGCTGTAATGTTATCCATGCCTTTTTCTGATTTTAAAGGCAGGCGCCCTATTTCATACCAATTTCCTAAATATCTTTTTAGGTCCAAATCACATATGATTTGAATACCTTCTCTTTTAATACTCATAAATAGCTCCTTTACATTTTATTTTTAACTAACTACACTATAGCTTTCTCTGATTTTACATCAAATAAATGAACTTTATCCCTCTTTGGTTTTACCGTTATTACATCTCCTGCTTTTAACTTAGTACTTGCACTTGTTTTAATAGTATGAATTTTATTTTGCACATAAATATGGATATGGATTTCACTTCCTAATAGTTCTGTAACCATGACTTTAGCTTTTAATCCTTCCCCATCTGTAATAATCATATGTTCAGGTCTAGCTCCTAGAATAACTTCTTCATCTATATAGTTATTTAAAATATCTTTATTTGTTTCTTCTATATGAAATTTAAATTCTCCTAGTTCATCATTATCTCCTAATAAGAAGTATTTTCCATTTTCTTCTTTTAATATACCATTATAAAAATTCATTTGTGGTGATCCTATAAATCCAGCAACAAATAAATTATCAGGCTTATTATAGATTTCTTCTGGAGTTGCTACTTGCATAATTTCTCCTGCTTTCATTACACAAATTCTCGTTCCCATGGTCATAGCCTCAGTTTGATCATGAGTAACATACACAAATGTTGTCTTTAAATCTTCATGAAGTCTAATTAATTCAGCTCTCATCTGAACCCTTAGTTTTGCATCAAGATTGGATAAGGGTTCATCCATTAGAAAGACTCTAGGGTGCCTTACTATTGCTCTTCCAAGGGCAACCCTTTGCCTTTGTCCTCCTGATAGTAATTTAGGTTTCTTTTCTAATTGAGAAAAAATATCTAACGTTTTAGCTGCATCTTCTATTCTTTCTCTTATTTCATCAGAATCTACTTTTTGGAGTTTTAATCCAAATGCCATATTATTATATACACTCATATGAGGATATAGTGCATAATTTTGAAATACCATGGCAATATTTCTATCTCTAGGGTCAACATTATTCATTAAGTCTTCTCCAATATATAATTCACCTGAAGTTATATCCTCTAGACCAGCAATCATTCTAAGGGTTGTAGATTTTCCACAACCTGAAGGTCCAACTAAAACCATAAATTCTTGATCCTTTATATCTAAATTAATCGACTTAACAGCTTCAAATCCATTGTCATATACTTTAGTCATATTTACCAATCTAATCTCTGCCACTATTTTTCACCACCCAATTTTTTATAAAATCAGAAGCTTCCTTTATTTTACTAAATGAAATATCTGCTTCATTTAATTCCTCATCACCTATTCCTACAGATGTCATTCCTGCAGCATTTATACTTTCAATACCTGCTTTAGCATCTTCCACTCCCAAACAATCAACAGGATCTACATTGAGCATTTTAGCGGCCTCAAGAAATGGATCAGGATATGGTTTACCTCGTTTTACACTTTTTGGATTTACAATTACATCAAAATATTTTCCAATTCCCATATTTTTTATTAAATTTGGCGCATTATTACTAGCACTTACCAAGCCTATTTTTACGCCCTTATCTTTTAATGTCTTTAATAATTCTATAACACCTGGATATAGGTTTCTTTCATCAAAATGTGATATGGATTCTTTGTAATACTTGTTCTTTCTATTTGTTAATTCTAATTTTTCTTCTTCTGAATAGTCTAAATTGAAAAAGTCTAAAATCTTATTAATACTTTCTATTCTAGATATACCTCTTAGCTTGCCTCTAAATTCTTCTGGCAAGTCATAACCTAATTCTTTAGATAATTTTTTCCATGCTTTATAATGATTATCTGAAGTTCCAGTTAGTACCCCATCTAAATCAAATAGTACTGCCCTTTCTCCTATAATAGTTTTATTTCCTTTAATAATAAGGCTAGTACTGGGACCAGAAATTTTTTCCACTTCAATATTTTTATGATCCATTTGAAATTCTAATAGGGTATTTCTCCATGTAAGTCTAAATTTTAATTTTCCTATTTCTTCCGGAACAGAAGGATAAACATGAAGTCCATCTTCTTCAATTTTAATACCCCCAAAACCCTTAATCACTGATAAAATAGAGCCCCCTAAATTTGCCATATGAAGTCCATCAGTAGTGTTATGATGTAAATCCTTTATATCCATAAAGACTGAATCCATAAAATATTTATATGAAAGCTCTAAATCACCAATTCTAGAAGCCATAAGTCCACTTATACAAGGAGATAAGGATGAATCATGGGTACTAATATTTTCATAATAATAAAAGCTGTTTTTAATAATATCTTCTTCTACATCATTTAATAAGTATTGAGCTAAGACAGTATCAGCCTGCTTTAGAACTTGGTGTCTATAAATAGTTAAGGGATGATAATTTAAAAGTAATGGTCTTAATTTATTTTCTATTGGCCAATTAGCTTTACTTAAAAATGTTGAATCTTGGGCTATAATCTGTTTATCTTCATCATAAATAAAGATCATTTTATCCCCTGCTTCTATCATATTACTAATTTCCCAGTCTTCTATTTTTAATTTCTCCTTGATTGTTAGCCAATCTTCATAATTTTCATTTTTTAACATATTCCAAAGTTTTACAGCCCATATTAAATTATACTGAGCCATTTTATTTGTATAATAATTATTACTGACTAATGCAGTATACTCGTCAGGCCCAGTAACTGTGTGAATATGAAAGCCATCTGATTCTAGGTTTCCAATTTCTAAAACTGTTCGTGCAGTTTCCATTAATAATTCTATAGAATATTCGATTAAAAAATCTCTATCTTTGGTTGCTAACCAATATTGGATAAAGGTATAAGCAATGTCAAAATTAATATGAAATTGGGCTGATCCAGCTGGAAAATAGCCAGAAGATTCTATACCAGATATAGTTCTCCAAGAAAAACAGGCACCTTTCTGATGGCCTAATTCTAATGCTCTAGCCCTTGCTATATCTAAAAGATTATGTCTGTATAAGAGGAGGTTTTTTGCTCGATCCTTGTCCCACAATAGCCATACCGGGAAAAGAAATATTTCTGTGTCCCAAAAATAATGGCCTTCATATCCTTCACCGCTTAATCCCTTAGCTGCAATATTTCCATACATGTCTCGTGTAGTTGATTGTAGAATATGAAATCTTATAAAAGTTATTGCATTATTTAGCTCATGATTGTTTTTTAAGCAAATATTTGTATTATTATCATAAGTTTTAATATAATCTATTTGTTCTTCATACAATATACTTTTCTCAACAAAGTCAGTTTTTTCAGCTCTTATAGAGTCCCAATATTTAACCATTCTATTTATTCTTAAATTTCCCTTGGATAAAAAATCAATGTTTAAATACTCCTCATTTAATTCTTGTAGATAATTAAAGTTTCCACTATCTATAAAATCCATTTTTATCTGGATTTCAGAAATATATGTTTCTAAATAAATCTCTCCATGGTTTAAATTATATTTTGAATTTTTTACTTTTACTAATGGTACATGTTTTGAAGCCGTACGGGGATCCTCTTCATTTACCATATTAGTGATATTGAAGTCTATATGATTCATTACTTTAATATCACCTTCATAATCAATATTTAAAGTCCAGTTTTTAAGAAATATTCTTGAAAATGATATTAGATGTTCAAAATTAATCTTTGCTATTAAACCCTCTTTAGTTTTGTATTTATAACTTCTCTTAAGCAAGCCTGATTTATAATCTAATTCTCGTTTAAATTCCAAAATATTTCCATCTAATACAACTTCTTCCCCATCAAGGAAAATAGTTATTTGGAAAAGATCAATAAGATTTGGCATTCTATCTGATTGTTCTGGGAAGCCCCAGGCCCATTCTGCATGTTCCATAGGAATTCTCTCATATATACCGTTAATATAGTTGCCTCTAATAGATCCCTCATAGTTGAACTCTTCTAAATATGCTCTAGTACCCATATATCCATTTCCAATAGACATTAATGTTTCAAGAAGAGGTAATCTTTTCACATCTAGCCCATTTTCTATAAATGCTGTCATCCTATCACTCCTTAAGTGCTCCGGAAGTAATGCCGGAA
>LSQX01171961.1_pt1 | contig 21059 bp, 18 predicted proteins | sample 654561 | NCBI WGS metagenome assembly LSQX01 (sample SAMN04489861, study PRJNA283612) | anaerobic digester metagenome | isolation source: 4 biogas reactors fed with cattle manure at either 37C or 55C with and... | place: Denmark: Kongens Lyngby | collected 2014 | reverse complement strand
TGTCCTTTATGCTCTGCTCATCACGACCGAGATATCAACGCTAGCCTTAACATCTTGGGCGAGGGACTGAGACTAAAATCATGATCTTAGATAAAACAAGAACCGTAGGAACTACGGGGATAGCTTGGTAAATAAGAGACACCGCTGTGAGCATAGAAATACGCCATCAAGTATGCTCTATTCCCAAGAAGCTCCCACTTCAAGCGTTAAAACCGTTAGGTTGAGCTAAGTGGTGAGTAGTTCACTTTAGTGGTATAATGTAAGTATTAAAATGATTAACTGACACATGGAGCGATCCATGTGATCTTTGCGTGAGGTGAATTGAATGAATTCTGAAAAATACACAAAAAATACCATTGGTGTGCTGAATGCAGCCTTGAATAGCTGTGTGGAGAATGGGAATTCTCAGATCGAAGATATTCATTTGCTCTGGGGATTAATTAAAGAGGATGATTCTCTCATCAATAACATCTTTAGAAAAGCTAATATTGACACAAATAATCTAAAGCGAGAAGTGAAGGCGATGATTGATCGCAAGCCGAAGGTGTCAGGTGGTGCTCAGCCAGGAATCTCACAGGGTTCCAATAAAATTATGTTAGAGGCTGAAGAACATGCTGAGAAAATGGGCGATCAATACGTAAGCGTAGAGCATATTCTAATGGCTTTATTTTCTAGCTATGCTCAAGATGTAAAATCTTTATTTCAAAAGTATGATATAACATTGGATAAGTTTATGATGCTGTTAAAGGAAGTTCGGGGTAGTCAGCGAGTAACGTCTGACGATCCAGAAGCAACCTACGAAGCGCTTCAACGCTTTGCGACAGACTTAACAGAACTAGCTAGGCAAAATAAACTAGATCCAGTGATTGGACGAGACGAAGAGATTCGCCATGCCATCCGAATTTTATCACGAAAAACTAAGAATAACCCAGTGCTTATTGGGGAGCCAGGAGTTGGTAAAACGGCAGTGGCAGAAGGTATGGCCCAACGCATTATTAACGGAGATGTTCCTGATAACTTAAAAGATGTGAAGCTTTATTCCTTAAATATCGGAAATCTATTGGCTGGTGCTAAATATCGGGGAGAATTTGAAGAACGATTAAAGGCTATCTTAGACGAGATCAAACAATCTCAAGGAGGTATCATTCTCTTCATTGATGAAATCCATAACATTGTGGGCGCTGGTAAAAGTGAAGGATCCATGGATGCTGGCAATATGCTAAAACCTATGCTGGCTCGCGGGGAACTTCGTTGTATTGGTGCCACAACCTTGGACGAATATCGAGAGTACATCGAAAAGGACTCTGCCCTAGAGCGACGTTTTCAGCCGGTTATGATTGACGAACCCAGTGTAGAGGAAACCATAGCCATTCTGCGCGGCTTAAAAGAGCGCTATGAGATTTTTCATGGTGTGACCATTACAGACCTTGCATTAATTGAGGCAGCGGTTTTGTCCAATCGCTATATTTCAGATCGCTTCTTGCCAGATAAAGCCATTGATTTAGTGGACGAGGCCTGTGCCCTTATTAAGACAGAGCTTAATTCCATGCCTACAGAACTTGATAGCATTCGCCGAGAAATCATGATTTTGGAGATTGAAGAAGCTTCTGTACGAAAAGAATCTGATGAAGGATCCAGAAAGCGCTTAGAAGAATTACAACGAGAAATTTCGGAACAAAAAGATGAATTTAAGCGCTTGAAGGCTAAATGGGAAGATGAGAAATCTTCCATTACTCACATCAATGAACTAAAAGAAGAAATTGAAACAATTAACTTTGAAATCAGTGAAGCAGAGCGTCAATATAATTTAGAAAAAGCAGCCGAACTGAAGTATGGTCGTCTGCCTGAAGCACAAAAGGACTTGGAGAAAGCAAAAGCAGAAGCATCTAAAAAAGAAGCGGCGACCCTTTTACGTGAAAAAGTAACACCTGAAGAAATTGCTAAAATCGTTTCTCGCTGGACAGGAATCCCAGTTTCTAGAATGCTAGAAGGAGAGCGACAGAAACTTTTAAACTTAGAAAAGATCTTGCATCAGCGAGTCATTGGTCAGGAGGAGGCAGTCAGTCGGGTTACAGAAGCCATCCTACGCTCTAGAGCTGGTATCAAAGATCCGAAACGACCCATTGGTTCCTTCCTCTTCCTAGGACCTACCGGAGTCGGCAAAACCGAACTGGCCAAAACCTTGGCAGAAGTTTTATTTGACACCGAATCGAATCTGATTCGGATTGATATGTCAGAGTATATGGAAAAGCATACGGTGGCTCGACTCATTGGAGCTCCTCCTGGCTACATAGGTTATGAAGAAGGAGGACAATTGACGGAAGCAGTCCGGCGTAAACCTTATTCGGTCGTTTTGTTTGACGAAATCGAGAAAGCCCATCGAGATGTCTTTAACATTCTCTTACAAGTTTTAGATGATGGTCGAATCACAGATTCCCATGGTCGCACGGTGGACTTTAAAAACACGGTTATTATTTTGACCTCTAACATTGGGTCCCAATATCTAATTGAAGGAATGGATGCCATTGGCAACCTTGAACCGGAAGCAACAGAGAAAGTAATGACAGAACTAAGGGCATCTTTCCGTCCAGAGTTCTTAAACCGCTTGGATGAGATTGTAATGTATAAGCCATTAACCATGCCACAAATCAGTCAAATCATGGACTTAATGCTCCAAGAAATTACAGAGCGGATTAAGGATAAGGGAATTAAGATTTCCTTATCAGATGAAGCCAGAGACCTCATTGTTCGTGAAGGCTATAATCCAGTTTATGGAGCCAGACCCTTGCGTCGATATTTGCAAAGCACCCTGGAAACCCTTCTTGCTCGTGGAATCATCTCAGGAGAAATTGACAATAATCAAGAGGTTCACTTCATCGTTCAAGATAAGGCTTTGGCCATGGAAGTTACCAAACCTTGAATCAAGAGTAGTGTGAGGTACCACCATGCTACTTGCATTTCGAAAGTTCACCAAAAAACTAAGATAATAAGCAAGTAAAATGAAAAAGCAAATAAAAAAAATCCAAAAGGAAGGTCAGCATTTGCCGACCTTCCTTTTGGATTGATAGTGGAGAATTAGAGATTAGTATTTGAATTTTTGACGTCACATTCAAATCCAGTAATTAATATTTTAGATGATGAGCTAATCTTTAAACCAGGATTATACGTGGAGACATAGACGTGGCAAGCTTTAAGAATAGATTATTTTAGTCTTGATTGGAGTTGGGGTCTGATTTATTTTCTGGTTTTTCAAGGGGTAGATCGTCTTTAATATTTTCCTGATATTTGGACTGACTAGTAGTTAAATTTCTGCGGCTCATCCGCTGCTTAGGGTTACGCTTAATCAGTAAGCGTACAATGAAACCAAGTATAAGGAGTAGGGTTAAAACAGGTAGCAGGAAGAGAAGGTTTGCAGCCACATCAATGGCAGCGTTACCCCAGTAGTGGAGTCCACGGTTAAACTGACTGCTAAACCTAGCCCAGGGTGATTCCGGTGTTTGAGTTGTAGCTAGACCCGTTTCATCCTCCACATAGACTGTGATTTTTGAAAAATCAGTGGAGTTTTTTAACACATTGAGCTGACCTTGATAGGACTCAATTTCTTGCCTCGTTTGCTGTAGGCTGTTTTCGATGGTCAAAATATCTTCAATTGTAGTGGCTTTCGCTAAGATGTTGTTTAAGGTTTCTTCTTTGGTTTTCAATGTTTTAATATGAGCTTGGGTATCAATAAATTGAGTGGTCACATCACTCACATTTAAAATAACATTAGTTGTGGTGCCAAGCTTTTTAATGAGGTCAATGGCCTCATCAAAATTTGGCGAGGTAACTTTTATGGTAATGGTTAGATAGCGCCTGTCTTTGGTTTGAGATTGTTCCATAGAGTAAACATAACCACTAAATTGTTTGGCAATGCGTTGAACCTCCACTTGGGCCATCTCAATGTCTTTGGCAGACAGGCTAATAACAGAGGACTTTACCAGTTTTTGATTTGAAACATCAACGGACGGTTGATCGACAGTACCATCAGTGTTGGGAGAAGGGGAGCCTGGCTTTTCACCTTGGTCATATCCTGACTCACCATAAAAGTCATCCTGGGAACCAGTGGTTGTATTCATATTTTTGGGTCCAATACTGCATCCCGTTATTAGAAAAGCAGCCAGTCCAAAAGCCAATAAGGTACGCTTAAGTGTTTGCTTCATGGGAAAACCTCCTTGTAATTTTTGGCGTGATGATTCTATGTATATTATATTCCATGAGACAACCTAGAATTTACAGAATTAAAACAGGATAATAAATAAAGTGTTTAGAAGATGTTTAAAGGGATACGTCAATGAAAAGCAAGTCTAAAAGCTTAAAAGAAAACCAGGGATGATTATGTTTTACTAGTAATGATTGTATATTCTTTCTATATTTTCTATATAAGGAGTAGCTCACTAGGTCTAAACCACTAGGTCTAAACCACTAGGTCTAAACCATTAGGTCGAAACCATTAGGCCTAAACCATTAGCTCTAAACAATTAGGGAGATTATGGGAAGTTAGGCTAATTCATTAAACGAATCAATTGATTGAATGGATTGATTCGTTTAAAATATGGAACAAAAATGATTGAAACAAAAATAAAGCAAAATGATTGAAACGAAAAGTTGCTGAAGAATTTTATTGAAACAATAAAAAAGTGGACTGCTCCAAAGAACAGTCCACTGTAAGCCATTAAGCTATTTGATTAAAAAATCAGCAAAGGCTTCATTGGTCATATTATTGAAAAAATCTTGAAGATCAATGGACTCCAAAGATTTCAGCAAGGCTTCTTTGGTGTAGCGAACGCCTTCCAGGTGATTTTCTAAGGTCGAGATATCCTCGCGAACAAAATAATCACCATAAAGTTTAATGTTATTGATGGTGCCTTTCTTTACATCAATACGAGCATCAATGATGCCGAAGGGGAACTTATCCACTTTGCTTACGTTGTATGCAGGGGATTTTCCGTAGTTCCATTCCCAGGTGAGGAATTTGTCTTTCACCAATTTATCATGGATAGCTTGTTCTTCTTCTGTGAGTTGATACTCTTCTAGCTCATAGATTTCTCCAATGGTCTCGAGTAACAGCTCTTTAAATTGTTCAAGAGTTAAGGACTTATCTTCCAAATAGTCGACGATGTTGGTAACCCGTGAACGAATGGATTTCACCCCTTTACTTTTGATTTTCATTTCCTTAACTTTTAGCGCATTGCCCAGCTCAGACATTTCAGAATTAAATAAAATGGTTCCATGCTGCAAAAGCATTCCATTTCGGAAAAATTGTGCGTTGCCGGAGAACTTCCGACCATCAATTAAGAGGTCATTTCGTCCAGAAAGTTCGGCCTCAATTCCGATTTTCTTAAGGGTCTTAATAACTGGTTGAGTTAGCACGTTAAAGTCATTTACGTTTTCCCGGGTACCACGAACGATAAAAGAAAAGTTTAGATTGCCGTGATCATGGTAGACTGCGCCACCGCCTGAGAGACGGCGTTGGACATGGATGCCTTTTTCTTTCACATAATCTTCATTGATTTCCTCAATGGTATTTTGGTGCTGCCCAATAATGATGGCAGGATCATGGACATAGAAAATTAGGTAATCGTCCGACGGAAGGTGATTCATAATTAATTCTTCCATGGCCATGTTATAGGCAGGAATGGAATAATTTGTTTTGATATATTTCATTGGCTACTCCTTTATGATTGAATTACAAATCCATTTTATCATATTAAGGTTTAGTTTCTACTCAATTTCAGAATGACAGGCTATACTGAAGTTAGTTTCGATTAGAAAATAACTTAGAAAGACAAGGGATGAAATGAGAAATAAGATGAGAAAAAGGCCCGATTTTAATAATTGAAAATATGTTTTATTTTTTTAATAGCTATATCGAATAGATAGAAAGCATTTATAAACAGATAATTAGTCGTATTAAGCAGAAAAAGAAGTTCATCAACCAGATAAACAGCTTTATGAAATATAGAGTTTGCTTTATGAAGCAAGGAGATTGTTTTATGAATTGGATTATTAGGTAAGCAAGGAGGGGAACATGAATAAAAAACCTGTCATTATTGATACGGATCCAGGCCTAGACGATGCAATGGCTTTGTTAATGGCTCTGGCAAGCAATCATATGGATATACGTGGCATTACGACCACGGCGGGTAATGGTTTGGTGGAGCAACACTCAAAGAATGCCATGTCTATTCTAGAGTATGTGGGAGCAACTATACCAGTCTACTCAGGAGCCAACCAACCGATTCTACAAGCAAGATCGGGTGCGGCCAAGATTCAAGGGAAATCTGCTTTAGGAGGAATTAATCTTCCCAAAGCCAAAAAGCTTAAAGTGGCTAAACCTACAGCTGTGGAATTTATGGCAAAAGAATTAGTGGGGTCGGACAAAAAGTTTCGACTGATTGCTTTGGGACCGCTGACCAACTTAGCAATTTTATTGGCTTCAGCGCCTGAAGTGAAAGGGCATATTGAAGAAATCATTTTAATGGGGGGCGCTGCAGTGGGTGGAAATCGAACGCCAGTGGCTGAGTTTAATATTTGGCAAGATCCAGAAGCGGCTCATATTGTTTTTGCTTCAGGGATACCGATCATTATGTGTGGGTTAGATGTTACAAGAAAGGCCTTGCTAAAGAAAGATGACTTAGAGCGAATTGACTCCGTTGGTGGAAAAGCTGGTAGATTATTTTCTGAGATTTTAAAGGAATTGGCCATTGGTCAAAAGGATGGAGTTGTAGTTCATGATGCAGTGGCGATGGCTAGAGCTTTGAAGCCGGATCTTTTTACTGGGGCGTCACATCATGTGGCCATCGACTTAGGTGGAACTCATACTCGGGGCTGTACAGTAACGGATTTGGGTAAGATGATGGGAAAAGAAGCCAATGCAGAAGTAATCTTTGATCTTGACTACAAGGGATTTGTGGATTTATTGGTGGAATCATGCGAAGTGCTTAATAAGAAGATGGGAGGAAACAAAGATGAATAAAATACCCATCATTTTAGATTGTGATCCGGGTTTAGATGATGCCTATGCAATCATGCTGGCTAACAGTGCCAAGACACTCGAAGTTCGTGGGGTTACGGTGGTGGCTGGGAATGTAGAGTTTTATCACACGGCTCGAAACGCCGTTGATTTAGCAAGCATGCTCCACATGAAGACTAGAGTAGCCAAAGGAGCAGAAGCTCCACTCATTATCAACCTACAAACGGCTGCCCACATCCATGGTGGCAATGGTTTGGGCGGCTACCTTTTACCGAAAGCCAACATCGACTTTGATTTGGATAAAGCATGGGATGTAATCCACCAAGAAGCTGTAAAATGTGCAGGCGATCTCATACTTGTAGCCACGGGCCCTTTAACTAATGTAGCCATTGCCCTTTTAAAGTATCCTGATCTAAAGCGAAACATTAAGAAAATTGTCATGATGGGTGGCTCAACCACAACTGGCAATCATTCACCTTATGCTGAATTTAATATTTGGGCAGATCCACATGCAGCTGAGATTGTGTTTAAATCGGGACTTCCACTCATTATGTTTGGCCTAAACGTCACTCATCAATGTGCTTTAAGTGAAGCGGAGATGACGGAGCTTGGTGAGATCGATAGTGAGATACAAGCTCTTATTCAAGGGCTAAACAAACATGTCTTTGGTGAAGATCAAGTCCGTACTCGAGGGGGGACTTTAACCCTTCATGATGCAGTGGCTCTAGCTTATCTTCTGGATGAGAATATTGCAAAACTACGACCTGCCCAGGTTGTTTGCGAATTAAATAGTCCATTTAGCTGCGGCCAAACGGTGGTCGATTTTAATTGTTTACCTGAAGAGGCAAACGTCAAAGTAGCTGTTGAGGCGAATAAACAAGTGTTTAAAGGTATTTTGACAACCATGGTAAAATCCTACAAAATAAAATAGAAATTGGGCGTTAATAAAGACCGGATTTCAGAGAAAAACAGGTAGAGAGTTCTTTCTGAGGGTTTGATTTCATGAATCTTTAGAATGGATATTAAGTTTTAAAACATTTTATGTTGACTTCATAAAAGACAGGAATGTTTTTTGGGAATAAGAACAAAATAAGAACAAAATAAGAGTGAGAATTTTTTGATGAAAAAAACAAATGAAATCATGCTAAAAAAAACGGCGCTTATTCTAGTATCCACCATGATGATGGCATTTGGGATCAGTCTATTTCTAGAAAGTAAACTAGGTTCTGATCCCCTATCCGTCTGGTCGGATGGGTTGGGCAATCGTTTAAATATAGCGGTAGGAAATGCCAACTTAATCCATAACCTCGTGTTATTGGCTTTGGTTCTAATTTTTGCTAGACGTTTTGTCAAATGGGGAACGGCTATTAATGCCGTGACCCTTGGCTTATTTATGAATCTGTTCGGCCCTTGGATCCTGCAAGTAGTTGGATCCCAACCTTCCATGCTGGTACGTGTCATCATGTTGTTAGTGGGGCAAACGACGCTATGTTTTGGCGTTGCTATAAACTTGACTACAAAATTTGGGTATACGGTGGCTGAGGGGTTAATTGTTCAGATAAGTGAAAAGTTTAAAATGAAATATAGAACAGTAAAGATGCTATTTGATTTTACCCATACCCTGGGAGGGGTTTTACTAGGTGGTGTTTTCGGCATCGGCTCGGTAATTGCCGTCTTGACTGGTGGACCCTTGGTTTCATTTTTTAGGGAACATGGAGCAGAAAAGATCGTTGGATTATTTAAAGTGCCAGAGATCGACTAGGGAATATCTTTGCCAGCTACTTGACTGGAGCCATCGTTCAAAACATAACCATTCAAAAAAACCGGTGATTTGACCCAGAGCTCTTAACGGCAAGGAGGTTATATGGTCGACGCCTTACCTAAATGAAGTCCAAACTAGAATTTTAGAAAAACTGAGAGAAGTTGAGAAAAGTTGGGTGAAGATGAACTTATTTTTGTGAACTTCAAATAGAGTTAGGAATAACCAAGAATTTCCTTGGTTAAATTTAGTGTTATTATGTAAATGTAAAGATTATCGTGGAAAGGGGATTCTTATGATTACAAGTAAATTTAAAAAATTAAACATTGAACCTTCTAAATTGGGATTTGGATGCATGCGTTTTCCAACCAATGAAGACGGCTCGATTGATGAGAGGGAAGCACAAAATTTATTGGATAGAGCCTATGAAGGTGGAGTAACCTACTTTGATACAGCCTGGCCTTATCATGATGAAAAAAGCGAGGCCTTTGTGGGAAAGGCCTTAAAAAAATATGATCGTGACAGTTTATATCTGGCAACCAAGCTCCCGGTTTGGAAACTTGAAAAAACAGAAGAAGTGCGCGAGTATGTGGAAGAACAATTAAAAAGACTGCAAACGGATTATATTGATTTTTATTTATTGCATGCTTTAAATAAGGAGCGGTGGGACAATGTTGTGAAACTTAACATGCTGGATGAACTGATGAAGCTTAAAAATGAAGGTAAGATTAAGTATTTAGGATTTTCCTTCCATGATGAGTATGAAGTCTTTGAAGAAATTATAAAAGCCCATCCTTGGGATTTTTGTCAGATCCAATTCAATTACGTGGATACGGAGCTTCAGGCCGGCCTAAAAGGTTACCACTTGGCTGAATCCATGGGTATTCCTGTAGTTGTTATGGAACCGGTAAAGGGTGGCTCACTGGCTAAGTTACCATCCACTATGGAATCGTTCTTTAGAACCTTACGTCCCTATGATTCAGTAGCTTCCTGGGCTTTCCGCTTTGTGGGTTCTTACCCCAACGTTAAAGTCATTTTATCTGGTATGACAACAATGGAACAGGTAGAAGACAATCTGGAAACCTTCGCTTCATTTAATCCCTTGGATGAAGCTGAAGTAGAGGCCGTTCTCAATGTTACTCGAGAATATAAAGCTAGATTGAACAACCAGTGTACAGCCTGTGGATACTGCATGCCTTGTCCCTTTGGCGTGAATATTCCAGCCAATTTTAGACTATGGAACACGGGAGCTGTTTACGAAGATTTTGCGGGAGCCAAAGAAAAATACGAGAATCTTTCAGCAGAAACCCGAGCGGAAAACTGTCAAGAGTGTGGAGCTTGTGAACCGCAATGCCCTCAAGACATAACAATCATAGAAGATATGAAAAAAGTTGCTGCGCTGTTTGAATAAAACGAAAGTCGTTTTCGAAAGCAGTCAGAAGATTAGCAAAGACCATAAGAACAAGAGAATCCGTCAGATAAGAAAAACCTGCTTAAAAGCAGGTTTTTCTTATCTAGCCTGTTTCATCAACAGGGTAATGGCAGCTTCAATATTCGCTTCGCCGGTATGTGGATCAGAGGTGTTAATGACAGATTCTTCAATGGGGCACATTCCAGTACGAGTTCGGTTTTGAATCATTGGCACCTTGACCTGATAGGTTATGGGCAGATTGATAACCTGGCTATAGCGTAATGCGTGTTGGCTGGTTAAGGGTGTAAAAATTTCATCAATCCCAATTAGCTGGGCTAAAATGAGTGCGCCTTTTCCGATGACTCGATCAATAAGCGTCAAATGATCCTCGGGTTGTTTTTTAAAGCCGCTTTGACGAAGTTCACGAAGGGGCTTGACGCCAAAAGCTTCCGACTCAAAGATAATTTTTCCATTACTTAAGACAATGCAGGTTTTGTTTCGTTCATTGAGCAGTCTTATGTGCTGCTCTAAGTGAGATGTTTCCATGTATGTAATCTCCTAAAGCCATTGCTCGGCATATACTTGCATTTCCAGGATGACGGGCTCCAATGCTCTGCCTTTTTCAGTTAAGGTGTATTCTACTTTAATGGGATATTCATTTCGTACTTCGCGAAGAACTAGGCCGATTTCTTCCATTTCCTTGAGCCGTTCGGTTAAGAGTCGGGAGGAGAGTCCGGATACGTGATCCAGGATTTCGCTAAAGCGTAATTCGCCTTCTAAAAGAACCCTAAGAATTAATCCGGTCCAGCGTTTTCCAAGGAACATAGCTAGTTTTTCGTACTTGGGACACATATGAAATTCAATACTCATGTGGTTCACCCTTTCCGTTTATTTGAGAGGTTTGGTGAATTGTCGCTTCAACAATTACCTAAGATAACTTAATGTTATTAATTTACCATACAATCCTTAAGTTTACAAATGTTTATGATTCCAATAGAGGGCTATTTTTAAAATGGAGAGCTTGAGGTTTTATCGAGGAAAACAAGAGAATATTACACAAAAGGAAAGAGATTATTAGTAGAAGAAAAAGATTAAAAAGGCAGTAGTTAAAATAATTTTGGAATCCTAAAAGAAGAGCGGTCAAAGACCTTGATGCAAGAGATTCTGAACGATGATTTTAAGAGGGTCTTTTAATGAAATCTTAATCCACAACTGGGTTTGCAGGGTGAAGTGTTAAAGTGTGTCTAGCAATGGTATAATACTTAGGACTATAAAGTGGCAAGAAAAATAGAGAATTCAGAGATAGCCTATTGGACAATGGCTAATATAAATGATTATTTAGTCGACTGGAATATTGATTCATCAATGAGTCAATATGTGAATAGATGGTTTAGTTGCTAGAACAAGGTCGATGAAACTAGTTAACCCTTAGATTATCCATACAAGTAAGTTTAATTAAAATTGTGAGGTAAAAAGATGAAAGAAATTAATGCGTTGGGCAAGGCATGTCCCATGCCGGTTATTGAGGCTAAGAAAGCCTTGGGTACAGAAGAAGGTAGAGATGGTATTGTCATCTCAGTGGACAATGAGATTGCAACTCAAAATCTGGCCAAATTAGCTGACCAGATGGAGCTTAGTTATTCCGTAAGCAAGCAATCGGAACAAGAATATCGGGTAGCCATCGGTGGTGAAGGACAAGTTCCGGAAAGTGTTAAATCTCGATTGGAGACAGGAACTGGTTATGTGGTAGCAATCAGCTCCTTAGAGATGGGTAGCGGAGATTCTAAGTTGGGCAAAAAACTTATGGGAAGTTTTCTATACGCTTTATCAGAACAAGATGAATTACCAAAGGCGGTCTTGTTTTATAATGCTGGAGTGTACCTCACGGTGGAGGAATCCGATAGTTTAGAGGATTTAAAAGCGTTGGAGGCTGCTGGTGTTGAAATTTTAAGTTGTGGTTTATGTTTAGATTTTTATCATGTAACAGAAAAGTTGGCTGTGGGTAGCGTAAGTAACATGTATCGCATCGTGGAAATGATGCGCAGCCACGCTACTGTGAGACCATAATGGAACAAGAGTTTTTGATTGTTGCTTTTGAATCCAGCCACGATGCCATGAAAGCAGAAACCCTATTGAACAGGGAGGGGCTTTCAGTTCGTCTCATCCCGCTTCCGCCAGAGGTGTCGGCAGGCTGTGGTTTGGCCCTACGCTCAGAATTGGATCAGGAGAGTAAGGTTCGCGAGATCTTACAGCGAGAAGTAATCAAGGGTGATTTTTATCGTTTAATACGCAAAGGAATCCAGCGAATAGTTGAAAGGATGGAACAATAAATGGCAAATATTATCATAGGGACAGCGGGTCACATCGACCACGGTAAATCCACTTTGATCAAAGCGTTGACAGGAATTGCAACGGATACTACAGAAGAAGAAGTACAAAGAGGCTTATCAATCAACTTGGGCTTTGCCTACTTTGATTTACCTTCTGGACGGCGAGTTGGAATTATTGATGTTCCTGGTCATGAGCGTTTTATTAAAAATATGCTGGCGGGTGCCCAGGGTATCAATATGATTCTCTTGGTAATTGATGCCAATGAAGGAGTCATGCCTCAGACTAAAGAGCATGCCAATATTTTAAATCTATTAGGGATTGAAGATTACATCGTTGTCTTAACCAAAGCTGATACGGTGGATGATGAACTCCTAGATTTAATGGAAGAGGATATCCGCGATCAGTTTAAAGGCACACCTATTGAAAGTGCAGGAATTGTTCGCGTTGATTCGGTTTCTGGTCGTGGGCTAAAAGAGTTAGTGAATAACATTGATCGATTAGCTGAGCGAGTTAAGGCCATGAATCTAACGGCGGAGCCACGGGTTAACATCGATCGGATTTTTACGGTAAAAGGCTTTGGTACAGTGGTAACAGGAACACTGTTGGAAGGAACCATCCGAAATGATCAAGACATGGTAGTGTATCCAGCGGAAATCCCTGTAAAAATCCGTAATATTCAAGTGCATGAAAAGAACGTTGAGCTAGCTCAAGCCGGTCAGCGGACGGCTTTAAACTTATCTGGAGTTAAGGTTACAGACCTTAAACGAGGGGATATTTTAACCGTAGCCGGAAATTTGACAAAGTCTTTTATTGCTGACGCTAAAATTAAAGTGTTAGCAGATTATACTCGTCCCTTAAAGCTTTGGGACCGTGTCCGCGTATATATCGGTACGAATGAGGTAATGGCGCGGGTGGTTCCGTTGGGCGTAGAGGAAATTCTGGCAGGTGAGGAAGGCTATATCCAACTTCGCTTAGAAGAGGAAATTGCGGCTAAACCGGGGGACCGAATTATATTGCGGGCTTATTCGCCCATGGTTACTTTAGGCGGAGGGCAAATTTTAGATCCATCCACCAGTAAACATGGCCGGTTTGATGAGGCAATTATTCGCGGATTGGAACTTCGCGGAACCAACGATGTGGATGCAGTAATTTTTGATTATTTAATGAATGCAGATACTCCCCTGGTTACAGAAAAAGATATTATGGATAATGTCCAGGGTGAAAAAGAAGAACTCCGTGACAAACTAGCCGCCATGAAGTCAGCAGGAAGTGTGCTTGAACTTGGTGAATGGTTTATTAGCTCCGAGCGCCTTGATGAAATTCGAAAAGAATTCCTGAGAATTCTTAATGATTTCCACCAGAAAGCAACCCTTAGAGCTGGAATGCCTCGAGAAGAGCTGAAATCTCGTATCAAGTATGTTGCCAAAGGAAAACAGTATGACCTTATACTGGATCAGTTGGTTGAGGAGGGAACTGTTCAAATTTTCGGAAGTTTGGCTAAAGCTCCTAGCTTTGAAATGGTTTATACCAAAGAACAAAAAAAGCAACGGGATAGCATTGAAGAAGAACTATTGGCGGGGAAGTTTTCGCCGCCAACTCTTAAAGAGTTATGTCAGGATAAAAAATGTTTAGCTCTGATTGATTCCATGGAAGATTGTGTGGTTCGGTTGGACGCCAACATTGTAATGCATCGCAAGCATTTTGATACCGCCACTCAAATGATGGTGGACCATGCAAAGGTTAATGGTGACATCTCCTTGGCAGACTTCCGTGATATGTTGGAAACCTCCCGTAAATATGCGGTGGCTCTTTTAGACTTTTACGATAAAGTTGGAATTACTAAGCGCCAGGAAGATGTTCGTGTTCTCACTGGAAAGGAACTGTAACAGACCATGATTTATTTGGATAATGCTGCCACCACCGCTCAAAAGCCTGAAGCGGTGGCTCGGGCGGTGTATGAAGCTATAAGCAGTGGACAGTTGGGCAATCCATCTCGTGGTGCCCATGATTATTCCCTGGCAGCTTTCCGCAGAATATATGAGTTTCGGGAAGTGGCCGCAAGCCTTTTTGGCGTGGCCGATCCCCTTCGCATTGCTATAACAGGCAGTGCAACGGATAGCATCAATAAAGTGCTTAAGGGATTATTTAAACCGGGTGACCATATTATTTCTTCGGTGCTGGAACACAATTCAGTGCTGCGTCCTTTATATCAATTGAAAAGTCAGGGCGTTGACTTTGATTTGGTGGGTATTGATGGAAAAGGGAATCTTAGATATGAGGAGTTTGACGAGTTGCGTCAGCCCGGGACGCGGGCGGTGGTTGTGACATCAGCTTCCAATGTGACTGGTAATACAGTGGACTTAGCTAAACTATCTGAATTCTGTAGACGGCATGAGCTCTTGTTTATTGTGGATGGGTCTCAGACGGCAGGTACCGATGATTTAAATGTGGAAGACCTTGGTATTGATGTCTTGTGCACCACGGGTCATAAATCCCTTTATGGACCACAGGGTACGGGTTTAATTGCTTTAGGCAGAGCAATAAATTTTTCGCCTGTATTTAGTGGTGGATCCGGCGCTCATTCCTTTGAACGAGAACACCCTTCCACCATGCCCGATGTATTTGAAGCAGGTACCCTGAATACACCTGGAGCAGTGGGGTTAACAGCTGGAATGAGGTATGTTAATGAATTAGGCTATGACAAGATTCAAAAGCAGCTAAAAGCTTTGCGGAATCAATTTGTAGATGGGATTTTAAAGATTCCAAATGTTAAGATATATGGTGAGGTTAAAAAAGAAAATCATGCCCCGGTAGTTGGTTTAAACATTGGCGATTTATCATCCTCTGAAGTGGCTCAACTATTAAATGAACAGTTTGGAATCGCGGTGCGGCCAGGTGCCCATTGTGCCCCGAAAATTCACGAAGCTCTAGGTACAAAAGAGCAGGGGATTGTTCGTTTTTCTTTTTCTACATTCAACACCAGTCATGAAATCAGCGAAACGCTGAAGGCTATCAATGAATTATCAAAGTATGCGGGAGGGATCACGTAAATGACAAAGGTAAATATAATGAGGCTACTTCCCTCCGTGGATGAGCTCTTTAAACATGAGAAAATAGCGGCTTTAAAAGAAACCATTCCTGCCATTCGGATTAAAAACTCGGTGCGGGATACGGTGGATGCCCTTCGACAGGAATACCTGCAAGGGAAAGATGATCAAGATTTTGTACCATATAATGAGGATGAGATTATTGAAAAAGTTTTATCTAGAATCTTAGCTGACCATGAAACCTCACTAAAAAGAGTGATTAACGGAACGGGTATTGTTATTCATACCAATCTAGGCAGATCATTATTGCCGGAAGTGGTTAAGGATGCACTGTGCGACGTGTCTTTTTCCTACAATAATTTAGAGTATGAACTAAAAAATGGGCGACGCGGATCACGCTATACTCATTTGGAAACTACGATAAAAGAGTTAACAGGTGCGGAAGATGTTTTGGTTGTAAATAACAATGCAGCAGCTGTAATGCTGGCTTTAAACACTATGGTTAAGGGACGGGAAGCAATTATTTCTCGTGGCGAACTAGTTGAAATTGGTGGTTCATTCCGAGTGCCAGATGTGTTGCGAATGTCCGGTGGGATCTTGCATGAAGTTGGAACCACCAATAAAACTCATCTCTATGATTATGAGCGAGCTATCAATGAAGACACAGGAATTCTTTTAAAAGTTCATACTTCAAACTATCATATTGTTGGATTTACTGAATCGGTAGATGGTAAGGATTTAGTAGAACTAGGTAAAAAGCATAAGCTACCAGTTGTGGAGGATTTAGGTTCAGGTCTCTTCGTGGATCTATCTCAGTATGGTTTGGATTATGAACCCACAGTGCGTGATACGTTGAATAAAGGTGTAGATGTCGTAACCTTCTCTGGGGATAAGTTGTTAGGTGGCCCCCAGGCTGGAATCATCGTTGGTAAGAAAAAATATATCCAAGCGATGAAAAAAAATCAACTAACGAGAGCCCTGCGGGTAGATAAGATGACCATTGCGGCACTAGAGGCGACCCTTCGTCTGTATTTAGATGAGGAGCGAGCGATGGCAACCATTCCCACCATGCGCATGCTAACATTGACCCTGGAAGAGCTGGCTCAGAAAGCGGAAGTATTTTATCGTATTTTATTGCGCAAGGTGAAAACCTGTCATTTAGATGTTGTGGATTGTCAATCTCAAGTGGGAGGTGGATCCATGCCTCAGGAGCGGCTGCCATCTAAAGCTGTAACTATAGTTCCTATGAATATGAGTTTGAATGACTTTGAGCGTCGGATGAGAACGGGCAAATATCATGTAATCGGCAAAATTCACAAAGAGCGTTATGAACTAGATGTGCGAACCTTTTTAGAGGGCGACATGGAACGAGTGGTAGAAGCTGTTAAATTAGCTGTGAAGGATAATTAACCACTAATTAGATAAAAAAATTCTTCTGGAAAAAAGTTAAGTTAAAAACCACAGACTATAATACAAATTAAAACCGGTCCTGTATGAGGAACCGGTTTTAGTTTTAAAATCATAAGTTATTATACAAGCTGTTATAAAGGATGAGGAAAACAGAAGCTTTTAAAAAATGACTTTGAAAGTATTAATGTGAAAATAGTTATAGATTGACAAATACAATTGTGAAAAAGGTGTAAAATTAAGGCATTATCAGGAATTAAGGGGTTAAATGTGTTATAATGTAATTGTACTGAAAGATGAACGAAGCTGTTATTATTTGTTCGTGAATTAACGTAAAAAAAGCTATAACCTAATGCATAAGAAGCATTTGTTATAGCATAATGTGTGTAATTGGCGGGAGTGTGTGGGAATCGAACCCACCCGAGAGGCTCCTAACCCCTCATACTGGTTTTGAAGACCAGAGAGCACACCAGAACTCATCCACCCCCATGCTTTGTGATTGTAAACCAGAATTTCAACTTAGTCAATACTTTTGTTGCATTGACTTCTATCTTGCACTAGAAGATTTCGGACTCAAATCTCAACCAAATCGGTTGTCTTTGTCGAAGAAAATCACTTTAAAGGTTGAAGGTTTATACGACGTTCCCGAGGGATGAGGTAAAGGCCCGTAATGAAAGGTTAGTATTTACTTTTTTTTCCTAACAAAAGGACGCCTTAATTAATAATTGTGCAATTAGCTTTCAGTAAATTCATGACTTTGTGAAACTTCAAATTAAATGCAAAAATTTGGAAAAGATTATCAAATAAAAGACAAAGTATGGTATCATGAGTATGTTAATTCCCTTGGGCATACTAAGGCTTGAAATTTGTTTTTTAATTGCTGCACAAGGATTGAATGACTATTTAAGAAAAAATAAAGTCTGGAAGAAGGCTGGAAGAGAGTTTCTTTAGAAATAAAGAACACCGAAGGGACAAGTCGTGATCTGCCAAGGTCAATAGATGAAATTCTCAGGTTCAAAGATTCCTGCTGGACAGTACCTTGATTTAACTGGGGAAGCACGGCAGTGTTTCCCCTTTTTGTATTTTATTGAAAACGTGTAAGACCCATCTTTTTATTGGAGTCTTTGACAGGAGAAGAGTATGAAGCTGATTACAAATAATCCAATGGTCCGAGACTTTTTCGCTTCGGATGATACGGAAGTAGAATTTATTGAAAGTTTGGGTTATATGGATGTATTGACCCGTGTCAGAGATGAAATTCATCTGGGAGCGGATCTTCTTACTCACCCATTGTCTGGAAGTGTTAAACCCAATGAAACGCCTTTTAAATCGGTGGCTATTGGAAAAAATATCCTTCACGATGTGGATTCTCTTGAAATGATTGAACAAGCCATTGCATCTTATATCAAGTTTGAAAAAAACAGACAACTACCTACCTGGAGCCAACGGGTTCAAGAAGACTTTATGGTAGTAGACTTTGATTTGATCAAAAATGCCCTGAGAAAATAAATTTTGTTTGTCAGGTATTTATAACGTGATGACATGGGAGGAATCTGATTTTCATTACAGATCGCCATGACATGCGGGACCTTGATGGTCTAATTAATTTTGGTTGTTATTTATTCTAAATAACTAACATAAATATTACTTACACGGAAAGCTGATCATGTTGAAGTCAAACGAAAGACTGTTTAAACAATCAAAAGTTTGCGCAAACATTGAGAAGTGATCTAAAACAACGCCGCAGAAGCTTATTGCAAGCTGCAAATAAACAGAAAGAAAGGGGATAAACTATGCGTCTAGAAATCGGAAACATCCTGATTAAGGATATCCAGTTTGCGGACAAGACAAAGGTGGAAAATTCTGTTCTATTCATCAATAAGGATGAAATGATTAAGGAAATTCACACCGATGACAAAATCGCCTCCGTTGACCTCGACATTGCCAAACCAGGCGAGAGCGTACGGATTACACCTGTTAAGGATGTAATCGAGCCAAGAGTGAAAGTAGCCGGAAACGGTGGAATCTTCCCAGGCTTCCTCTCCAAGGTTGATCAAGTCGGTGAGGGCCGCACTCATGTACTCAAGGGAGCAGCAGTTGTAACTACAGGAAAGATCGTTGGATTCCAGGAAGGAATCATCGACATGGCAGGAATCGGAGCGGAGTATACACCATTCTCCAAAACGTTGAACCTAGTTGTTATCGGTGAGCCTGTTGAAGGATTACTTCAGCACGAACACGAAGAAGCAGTTCGTTTACTTGGATACCGTGCAGCTCAGTACCTTGCAGAAGCAGGTCGCGAAGTAGAACCAGATGAGATTGAAACCTTTGAAACAAAGCCAATCTTAGAACAGGCTGCTCAGTATCCTGAACTTCCAAAGGTTGCTTATGTTTACATGCTTCAGACACAGGGTCTTTTACATGACACCTACGTGTACGGAGTCGATGCAAAGAAGATCATTCCAACCTTCATCTACCCAACTGAAGTAATGGACGGTGCTATCGTATCCGGAAACTGTGTATCCGCATGTGATAAGAACCCAACCTATGTCCACATGAACAATCCTGTTATCCATGATCTTTATGCAAGACATGGAAAAGACATCAACTTCATGGGCGCAATCATTACAAATGAAAATGTCTACCTTGCTGACAAGGAAAGATCTTCCAACATGGTTGCAAAACTTGTTGAGTGGCTTGGAGTTGAAGCAGTTATCATTTCTGAAGAAGGATTTGGTAACCCAGATGCAGACCTTATCATGAACTGTAAGAAAATCGAACAGAAGGGTATCAAAACCGTTCTACTTACCGATGAGTATGCAGGACAGGATGGAGCATCTCAGTCTCTAGCTGACGCAGATCCAATTGCTAATGCTTGTGTAACAGGAGGAAATGCTAACCAGCCAATCATCCTACCTAAGCTTGATAAGATCATCGGTCACATTGATGTTGTTAACACCATCGCTGGTGGACATAATGAATCACTTAAGGAAGATGGAACCATTGAAGGTGAAATTCAGTTCATTACTGGAGCAACTTCTGAAGTTGGATTCAATAAGCTAACAGCAAGAACAAAATAATTCCACTTATTCAATATATGCTAGGGGCATTGCTCCTAAGCGGAAATTTAACTAGTTTCAATATGCATAAAATTAAAGGAGAAATCATATTATGAGCCGTTATGATGGTAAGAAGATCATCGTAATCGGAGATAGAGATGGTGTTCCGGCACCTGCTATCACCGAGTGTTTAAAAGATATTGATTGCGAAGTAGTATTCGCATCAACTGAATGTTTCGTCTGAACAGCCGCTGGCGCTATGGACCTCGAAAACCAAAAAAGAGTTCTTGAAGCAACCGAGAAATACGGTGCTGAGAACGTAGTGGTTTTAATCGGAGGTGCAGAAGCCGAATCTGCCGGTCTGGCAGCAGAAACAGTCACAGCTGGTGACCCAACATTTGCAGGCCCTCTTGCAGGGAAAGCGCTTGGATTAAGCGTTTATCACTGTGTAGAACCTGAATTCAAGGATGAAGTAAACGCAGACGTTTACGACGAACAAATTGGAATGATGGAAATGGTTCTCGAAGTAGACGACATCATTGCCGAAATGAAGAGCATCCGCGAAGAACATTCAAAATATTAATAACTAATTCAAATTTAAAATAAGAATAAGGAGGAATTGTACGAATATGAGTAAAATCAAAGTAGTACACTATCTGAACCAGTTCTTCGCCGGTATCGGTGGAGAGGAAAAAGCAGACGTTAAACCTCAGATTCTGGATGAGCTTCCACCTGTTACAAAGCAGCTTGCGAAGAGCCTTGGTGAAGATTATGAAGTTGTCGGCGCAGTAGTATGCGGGGACTCTTACTTCAACGAAAATCTTGACACAGCTAGAGTCGAAGTTTTAGATATGATCAAATCTTTCAGCCCAGAACTTGTAATTGCAGGTCCTTCCTTCAACGCTGGTCGTTATGGTATGGCAGCAGCTACTGTTACAGCTGATGTTGAAGAAAAGCTAAAGATTAAAGCATTTTCAGCAATGTACGAAGAAAACCCTGGAGTTGATGTATTCCGTAAAAAGATTCACATCGT
>LSQX01118530.1_pt1 | contig 21064 bp, 13 predicted proteins | sample 654561 | NCBI WGS metagenome assembly LSQX01 (sample SAMN04489861, study PRJNA283612) | anaerobic digester metagenome | isolation source: 4 biogas reactors fed with cattle manure at either 37C or 55C with and... | place: Denmark: Kongens Lyngby | collected 2014 | reverse complement strand
TAAGTAATGATACCAATCATGATACTGGAGACAACTAATGAAACAGCCACAAAGGCAATTAAGATATAAGAGATGATGTTAATGATTGAGGTCACTGAATTCATCATGGTCTCTATGAGGTCAGAATAAGTAATAATATTCTCACTAGTTCCATTGGCTTCTTGTGTTGTATTATAGTCATCAATCAAGGCCGCTAAATCATCTTTAGCTTCAAAATTAGAAGGATAGAGTTGAATCGCAGAAGGCTTCTCTAAGTTGATTACACCTAATAATTCAAGATTAGATTCATAACTCGCATTAGCATTGGCTTGATACAGCTGCATGACTTCGGCTAATTCTTCAGGAGACATAGCTTGAAGACTCATGGCTTGTTCTGGTGTTAAATCTTCGATACTAAATTCATTGTCACCACTTTCAAATGGTAAACCTGAAATGACGTTAATATCTGGATTATCAAGTTGTTGTTTTACGATGTCTTCTTCGCTAATGAACGAGATAACTTCTTTGGTTAATTCAGATGAGTAACCAATTACACTGGAACGTGCAGTAGATAAAGTAGATTCTTTAGCTTTCATGACACCGACAATGGTAAGCTCACGAGCGCTATCTAAGATGTCTGACATATATTCTTCATTGTCAGAACGATCAATCCAAGTGTCATTGACTTGTTCATAGAAGTCAGTGTTTAATACGATTTTAAAGGTTTCACCGATGAGATCTTCGGTCTTAAAGTTAGGATGATTAGTTTCAGTAAGAGGTAAGTTTTGTTGCATCCTCTCATAGTTATCATAAAGTTCTTGACGATCAAGTAAGCCTATGGAATAAAGAGTGTAGTCTTGGATTTGATTGTTGGCATCCGCAATAATTACGACTTCATTCGCATTTTGTGGCCAATGTCCTGCTAGTGTATCGTATTGATAATTGAGTTCATTTTGATCATCCAGTAATTCATAAATGACACTGGTGTTCATCATCCCCATCTGCATACCCATTTGATTAGAGTTGAGTGTCATGCCATCCATTAAGATGTTAGGTTCTACTTGTACATAACTGTTATCTTGATTTTCTTTGAAAATATTAAGACTTAATGGATAAGAATACTGAATACCTTGTGTTAGTTCATCAAATTGTGTTTGATGTTCTTCAATATGTGCTTTGAAATTCTCTAAATTATTGAAGGTCGACTTTTCAGATAAGAGACTAATAAAGTCTTCGATCACAAGACTGGGATAAAGTGTGTTCTCATCAATTTCTTCTTCTGGTGCTTGGGGTGTCATGACATTTATTAATTCTGAAGTATCAAAGGAAGATTCATTGATTGTAATGGGATAGGACGCTAGGGTATCTTTTTCGACATTATTGATATATTGTTGGACACCATTGGATAAGGATAGAATTAAGGCGATGCCAATGATACCTATCGATCCCGCAAATGCGGTAAGGGTCGTTCTGGCTTTCTTAGTTAATAGATTATTAAAGGAGAGATTGAGAGCAGTTGATAATTTCATTCTAGTTTTACTTTGGTCACTGCTGCTAGTTTGTGATTCTTGATCATTGACAGGATGAGTGTCATTGATAACCTTTCCATCAGAAAGTGAGACCACACGTGTGGAATATTGATTGGCTAATTCACTGTTGTGGGTCACCATAATGACTAATTTATCTTGAGCTATTTCTTTTAATAATTCCATAATTGAGACAGATGTTTCAGAATCTAGTGCTCCGGTAGGTTCATCAGCTAATAATATTTCAGGATTGTTGACAAGGGCTCTGGCGATGGCGACCCGTTGCATTTGTCCACCTGATAGTTGGTTGGGACGTTTATGAAGATGGTCAATAAGGCCCACTTTTTCTAAGACTTCTTTGGCACGTTTGGTTCTGTCACTTTTATTGATGCCGCTGAGTGTTAGGGCTAATTCGACATTGGCGATGACGGATTGGTGTTCAATCAAATTGTAGCTTTGGAAAACAAAACCAATTTGGTGATTTCGATAGCTGTCCCAATCTCTGTCTTTATATTTCTTTGTTGAGACCCCATTAATTAAAAGGTCACCGTCTGTATATTGATCGAGTCCGCCGACAATATTAAGTAGGGTAGTTTTACCGCTGCCTGATGGTCCTAAAATTGAGACGAATTCATTGTTTCTAAACTTTATAGAGACTTCGTCTAGAGCTCGTTGGGTAAAATCGCCGGTAGTATAAACTTTAAATAATTTTTTTAGTTCTAACATAACTACTCTCCTTTGTACTATGTACTAAGAACATAATACATCATTTAATATCACATGTAAACAGTTTACATTTTATTGAAAGAATTTGATGTAATATTTGAAAAGATACAACCAAATCGATATAATAAGTATCATATTGAAGAGGTGTATCATGTATCATATTAACATTATTAGGCAACAATACGGAGATTTAACTGTCTTACATAATTTAGAGACAACGATTGTTCAAGGGGAGTTTGTGGCTGTAATGGGAGAGTCAGGTAGTGGTAAGACTACTTTTTTAAATATGTTATCAGGGATTGTGAATCAATATGAGGGTGAAATAACTTATTTAGATACCTCATTACATCTATTAAATAAGAAACAATTGACAGATTTTAGAGGAAAAGAGATTGGGATGATTTTTCAGGATTTTCAGCTTGTCGATTTCTTGAATGTGACTGAAAATATTTTACTATCTAATCCTGAGAGTACCCTTGATGAAGTGAATGCGATGTTGGAAAAATTAGGTATTTTAGATATAAAGGATAAGTCTGTGCTTCAATGTTCAGGTGGTCAACTTCAAAGAGTTGCGATTGCGAGAGCATTGATGAGTGGTAAGAAAGTTATTTTAGCAGATGAGCCAACAGCAAGTCTTGATGCTAAGAGTAGTAAGGAAATTATGAGTACTCTTAAGATGCTTCATGATGAGGGCTTAAGTGTTATTATGATTACTCACTCTCCTTCGATTGCTAGTTATGCGACACGTTTGTTGTATCTTTATGATGGGCACTTTGTGAGTGATTTAGATTTGAATAATAAGGAACAAAATCATCGCCTTAAAGATATCATGGAAGTAGTGGGTGAAGTCTATGAAGCTAATTTATAGAGTAGTTTCTCATTATCCTAAAGCTTATAAGGCCATTAAGATTGGTTTAATAGTTGTTATTCTTCTTTTGGCACAAGTTTTTGTGTCGCTGTTTTATAGTGAAAAAATACTTCAGGAACAACTTAAAGATGAGAGTGCTCCATTTACACAGATTTATGCGTTTAGAAACGAAGAAATTAATTACCCTGGGGCACTGACTTGGTACTTAGATTCCCATATAAATAAAGAAGACTATGGTATTGATGATGTGGTGCGTTCTCGTGCTATCATCATGAGTGATGACATGTTTTTAGAGAGTAATGAACATGCTCGTGTTAAGAGTATTGCGGGTAAGGAAGTGACAGAGGTTACTGGAAAAGAAGTGGCTGTGTCATCTGCTTATGCGATTGTACATTTTGGTTCAGTGGATGAGGCGATGGGTCAGACCATTTCAGTTTCTGTGGAGAAACAGTCACCAGAGGCTAGTCCGGTGTCGATTGAAATGGAAATTGCGAGTATTTATCAACATTCGGGAGTGAATCGTCGCTTCTTAAATGCTCTGTCAGATTATGAATATGATCCTACGGGTGGTAACTCAGTTTATGCGGAAATCATTTATGTGGATGAAGATAAATATCTAGATTATATGATTATCGTGGGTGATCAAGCGTATGTGAGTGATCAACAAGACATGTGGGGCTTTGGCGCATTAAGGACTCGTTTTGTGACCAAATATACCATTTATTATGATGATTATTCGTTGGCTAATGAACAACGTTTGGCTTCTGATTTACAGATTAGGTCTTCCCAATATGATTCTTACTATGTTATTTTTCAATCATTGGGAAATATTATAAATGCGTCAGCACTAATGAGTTCGTCGATTAGTTTCATGTCGGGCTTCCAATTTATTTCACTCTTTGTGTTATTAGCGTCTATTTTATTTTATCTCGTGTTCTTACAACAAATAGCGATCCAGAAATATGATGATACGATGTGGAAATTGGGTCTTAAGAAAATACAAGTTGATTCTATGAAGACACTTCATGAAGTCTTTATTGTGGCTCTTGGTTTTCTTGTTTGGTTAGCACTTAACCTATCATTGTTGGCTATATTTGGTGAACAAATGTTGTATTATGCTGAAATGTTTACGTTCCATCGCTTAATCGTTTTGATTAATTTAGTGATTTCATTGATTGTATTGGGAGTGTTTACTTTTGGTAAGCAGCTAATTAATCTTAAGCCTGGTGTTTCGAAACTGGTGGATAAGAAAAGAAATTACACTAAATTGTTTACGAAACAGTTTTACTTGAAGCGTCTTTATTCTATTACTCCACGCCGTTTTCTATTGATGGTGTTGGTGGGTATGTTGTGTACTGGATCGTTTTATATTTTGAGTCGTTTTGAACCAGAGATTAATGCGATTTATGTTAATGAACAACCAATAAATTATGATTACAGTGTAACGATGTCGTATCAACAGTATCAAAATAACTCGCATAGGATGGACGATTTGTATGCGATGTCTTCGAATGCATTGCGTTATCAAGAACATCATAATAATGTTATTTTTACTCAGAAGGTTCAACAAGGTAAAACTAATAGTATTAAGGCGACACAGGCTAATGTGACATCTTATGGTGATATTTGGGAGTTTCTAAATGTTCCGTCATTACCAGAGAGAACTGATGAACAACAAGCAGCTATTGAACAAAACTCGAGTGTTATCTTGTCTCGTCAGCTTCAAGAGGCGATGAATATTAGTGATAGTGTGGTCACTGACTTTGATGAGCTGTATGGTGAGATGGAATATGATATGGAGACAGGGATTGGTACTTGGGTCGATGATCTGGATTTATATATTGTGCCTCCTCGTTTTTTCCAAGCATGGGGTCATCTAGATTCAAGTGCTAAAATACGGGTCTTAGGATTCGATAATATCATTGATAATAATGGTTACACTTTCTATAATGTTGAACATCCGGGATTAGTTGAAGGTTTACAAGTATTTCATGATGATATGACACCAGTGACTTATTACTATATGTTGGGTGATAATGTTAAGTTGTCAGAGTTGAAGGAAGTCTTAATGACACTTAAAGATGATAAGGTGATTGAGTCTTATCAACTTGGTATGAATGAGAGTATGTTTGACTATACAGGTTCGGATACTAAAATTACGTCCATCTTATTGTGGGTTACGTTTACTTTATATGTAGTTTTACTTATTTTATTAGTGATTATGAAATCACTTAATGATAAATTGTTACAAGCCAATAATAATCAGGTGTATTACAAGTTAGGCCTGGATGAACAGACGATTAATCGTAATATGAGATTTTTAAATATCATGTCGATGTCTTCTGGATTTATCTTAGGTGTTGTGATTGTTGTTGTTTCCATGCCGATGATTCGCTGGTTCCTCTATGAGGTACTTGTGTTGTATCACTAGGAGGTGGCGGTAATGAAAAAAATATTAAGTTTAATATTAATGTTGGGACTATTGAGTAGTTGTCAAAGTGTAGATTCTATTTCTTTGGATGATTTAATTCATTTACAACCTGCTGGTGTTGATGGGCAGGGGACTGTGATGGTGTCGATTGATACTTCTTTGATGGATGTGCTTTATGAAGAGACTGATTTAAGTGTGTATCAAATAGATAATCTATTTAATTCAATTGAGGTCGATTTTAACATAGAACCATACCTTGTAAAAAATGGCGACCATGTCGTTGGTACATTAAATTACAATAAAAGCTATGGAGTGAATTTTGAATGGACAGATAACTCAATTGAGGTCACAGATCTTCCTGATTCAGTCATAGTGAGTGAAGATGTATTATTGGAACATATGGATTTCAATTTCATTTCTTATTCAGGTGATGGCTCTCTTGTTTATTCTAATCAACATGATGATCCTTATATTAACTCGTTAACAATTTTTAACCAAAACGAGTTCAGAAATGGTGAGTATCGTAATGGTGATAGACTGGTATTTAGTGTGAGTGCTGATGAAGCATTTGAAAAGGCTGGTTATGAATTAGAAGTTAATGAATTTACCATTGTAGTTGAAAATCTTCCTGAACTTTTAACGTCATTGGAATTAGTAGATGAAGATGTGATAGAAAAGTTAGAAACTATTGGATTAGAAGCTATTGAACAATATCTTGATGAACAAGATGAAGCTATTGTATTTCATGATTATGAAGTTGAACGTCAGGGATTAAAGGTTTATGAAGAGGTGAGTGTTTTACCTTCACAGCTTCGTGACATAGATTTAGAACTTTCTCGTATTTCTGTGATCTATTATAAAGGTCAACGTGCTTGGGATGGTTCTCCAGTAGAAGATTCGAGTCTGATGTTGATGTATGAGGCTCAACTTGAAATTGATGGTTATGTGTATGAACAGTTCCAAATCGCTGTTTCTAATTACCGTAGTACTTCAACTCAAAGTGAATTAGATGACACAGTATTTGATGTGAATTACTATGGCGGTGTTCAATTTGTGAATCGTAGAGGCTTTCTAGATAATATCTATATGGAAGAGCTAACTAAATACGATAGTGTTTATTACGAAATATTAACGATGGATACCATTAACCTCACTGATTCTAATGAGTAGATTAATTATCTTAAAAAACACTCTCTATTATGGGGAGTGCTTTTAATATAATAAAAAAGCCCGCATTTGCGAACTTTAAGCAATTTTATTAAATAAATGGCAGGGGTACCAGGACTCGAANNGCTCTACCAATTGAACTATACCCCTATGGTGACCCGTACGGGATTCGAACCCGTGAATGCATGCGTGAAAGGCATGTGAGTTAACCGTTTCTCCAACGGGCCATTAACAATTGCTTACTAATGATAACACAAAATAAACTACGAAACAACTCAAAAAGGTGGCGAAAAACCCTTTTTTTGTGTAAACTTATAAACAACGAGGTGGGAATATGAAACAAATCATGGATGACCAGGCTATTAAGCGATCCATCACACGAATGACGCATGAAATTATAGAAAGAAACAAGGGTGTTGAAGACATCGTTCTCATTGGTATCGTCACCCGTGGTGTCCCTTTAGCATACCGTATTCAAAAGCTTTTAGAAAAATTTGAAGGAAAGATTGTAGATGTCATAGAGCTAAACATTAGTGGATGGCGTGATGATTTAGATAAACCGGTAGATAAACAACAATTAGTAGACGATTTTACAGGTAAAAAAGTGGTCTTAGTTGACGATGTATTATTTAAAGGAAGAACTATCCGAGCCGCAATGGACGCAATCATCGACTATGGAAGACCGATGTCCATTCAATTAGCTGTCTTAGTCGATAGAGGTCATAGAGAATTGCCCATACGAGCAGACTTTGTAGGAAAAAATATACCCACGGCTCTACAAGAAAGAGTCCAAGTTAAGTTAACAGAAATCGATGGACAGGACAGTGTTTCCATTACTTGACAATCAATGTCAAACATCCTAAAATGACCCTATAGCAAAGAACAGGACTAGTAATTTGTAAGAAGCATCTTAAAGAGAATCATTGGTTGGTGAAAAAATGATGATGTGCTCAAATGAACTCACCTGGGAGCAAAATTGGGTCGCAACAATTTCGTACATCGGCGTTAACGATTAGAGTCAAGAAATAAGGTGGTACCACGGTCAAACGTCCTTTGGTAACACTTTTTATTTTAAAAAGGAGATATTATGGTCAATCATAAAGTAATCGAAAAGAAATGGCAAAAGATTTGGAAAGAAAAACAATTATTTAAAACAGATACAAGTGACTTCAGTAAGCCAAAGTATTACGTTTTAGACATGTTCCCATATCCAAGTGGAGATGGTCTACATGTCGGACATCCACGAGGATATACAGCCAGTGATATTGTGTCACGAAAAAAGAGGATGGAAGGATACAACGTATTACATCCTATGGGTTGGGATTCTTTTGGCTTACCAGCAGAGCAATATGCTTTAAACACAGGGAATCATCCCGCAGAATTTACAAAGAAGAATATTGATAACTACAGACGTCAAATGAGTATGTTAGGTTTGTCCTATGACTGGGATCGTGAAATTGCTACATCGGATCCAAGTTACTATAAATGGACTCAATGGATTTTCACTAAACTCTTTGATGCTGGTTTAGCCTATGTCGATGAAATACCAGTCAACTGGTGTGAAGCATTAGGAACTGTCTTAGCCAACGAAGAAGTCATCGATGGTAAAAGTGAAAGAGGAGGACACCCCGTCATCCGTGTCCCCATGCGTCAATGGGTCTTAAAAATAACAGAATATGCTGAAAAATTATTAGAAGATTTAGATCAAGTAGATTGGCCTCATTCCACCAAAGAAATGCAAATAAATTGGATAGGTAAATCAATAGGAGCCAATGTCATCTTTAAGATTAAAGATCATGCTAAGGAATTTACGGTCTTTACGACACGAAGTGATACTTTATTTGGGGCCACATACTGTGTCTTAGCACCAGAACATCCCTTTGTAAAAGAGATTGTAACTGATTCTCAAAGAGCAGAAATTGATGCTTATCTTGAAGCAGCAAGCCATAAGTCTGATTTAGAAAGAACTGAACTCAATAAAGATAAAACAGGTGTCTTCACAGGAGCCTATGCTATTAATCCTGTCAACAATAAAGAAGTTCCTATTTATATTGCGGACTATGTTCTAAGTAGCTATGGCACAGGTGCCATCATGGCTGTTCCAGCTCATGACCAAAGAGACTATGAGTTTGCCAAGAAGTATGATTTAGAAATAATTCCAGTCCTTGAAGGTGGCAATTTAGAAACAGAAGCCTTCGAAGGTGATGGACTCCATATTAATTCTGGATTTTTAGATGGACTCAATAAAGAAGATGCGATTGAAACGATGAACCAGTGGCTAGTCGACAATAAAGTAGGACAATACACCATCACTTATAAGTTAAGAGACTGGTTATTCTCACGTCAACGTTATTGGGGAGAACCAATTCCTATCATTCATTTAGAAGATGGAACTATGCGCAGTGTAGAATTAAAAGATTTACCACTAGAATTACCAGTGGTCGATAACTACAAACCAGGAGAAAGAGGAACTTCACCACTTTCAAATAATAAAGAGTGGCTTCATTTTGAAATTAATGGACAAAAAGCTACTCGTGAAACCAACACCATGCCTCAATGGGCAGGTTCTTGTTGGTATTACATTCGCTATATTGATCCACACAATGAAAAAGAAATTGGTAACAAAGACTTATTAGATCATTGGTTGCCTGTCGACCTTTATATTGGAGGCGCAGAACACGCGGTCTTACACTTATTGTACGCAAGATTTTGGCATAAGTTTTTATATGATATTGGGGCAGTCGGTACCAAAGAACCATTCCAAAAATTGTTCCACCAAGGTATGATTTTAGGTGAGAATAATGAAAAGATGTCCAAATCAAGAGGAAATGTTGTAAATCCTGATGACATAGTATTAAGTCATGGTGCTGATGCTTTAAGAGTCTATGAGATGTTTATGGGACCCTTAGAATCAGCCTTACAATGGAACACCCAAGGATTAGATGGGACTAAGAAATGGTTAGATCGTGTCGATCGCTTTGTTCGTTCCAAAGAAGTTGTAGATGTTAATGATGGAAGTTTAGATTTTATATATCATAGTACATTAGATAAAGTAACACATGATATCGATACCCTAAACCTTAATACCGCCATTAGTCAAATGATGATTTTTGTTAACGAAGCCATTAAAAAAGAGACCATTTACCGTCCTTATTTAGAAGGATTCGTTCAAATGTTCTCCTGTTTCGCACCTCACTTAGGTGAAGAATTATGGGAAGCTTTAGGTCATCAAGAATCCATTACCTTTGAAGCTTGGCCACAAGTTGATAAAAGTAAATTAATCTTAGATGAGATTGAAATTATCGTCCAAGTCAATGGTAAATTACGTGGTAAATTTAATGCCAGTAAAGATATTAGTAAAGAAGAAATGGAAGTTAAAGCAAAAGAACAAGTTCCAAGCTATATTGAAGGTAAAGAAATACGAAAAGTTATTGTTGTTCCAGGAAAATTAGTAAATATTGTTGTCTAGACAAAAGGATATAAAGAAGGCTCACAACTAAAAGTGAGTCTTTCTTTTGTTGTGGGGTGATCAAATGATAATGAACTCGCAAAAAGCGCAATCTGTTGACCAACTTTTGCCTGTGGATTATAACGCTGATCTCCCCAAATGGGGTGGTTACGACTACTCAGTTGAACCCGTATTTGATGAGAACGTCCCGTTATTAATTGAACTGTTAAATGAGATAAATTATCTTTAGTAGTGCTAGAAAGAATTTCTAGTTTCGCATATTTACCAGAGGGATGGTTTTTATCCACGACATAAGAAGTATTGGTTTTTCTATCTTTAATAAGATAATCTTCAAGAATTTGTGGTTTTATTTCTTTCTCACAGACGACTTGATATATTTTGGTAAAAGAGTTTCTTCTCATTTGATCACTTAAACGTGAAGCTGCTTTAGATGTTTTAGCAAACACCATTACACCTCCCACAGGTCTATCGAGTCGATGAATAAGTCCTAAATAAGCATCGCCTGGTTTATTATATTTCTTTACTAAAAAATCTTTTAGTAGTGACAAAAGATCTTTATCGTTAGATTGGTCTAACTGACTCGCAACATTGATAGGTTTATTAACCACTAATAGGTGGTTATCTTCATAGAGAATATCTACCATTTCCTCACTTCGCTTTCACTCCTTCATTATAGCCCAAAAGCACTCTATGTCCAGGTCGAATATGATATAATGAACTACGGTGATTAAATGGATTATTTCGCAACGCTCAATCAACAACAAAGAAAGGCCGTGTTTTCAACCTCGCCCTACGTCCGTATTATCGCAGGCGCAGGTTCAGGTAAGACACGGGTTTTAGTGCTACGCTTAGTCCATTTAATAAAGGATATAGGACTAGCACCTCATCGCTTATGTGCCATTACTTTTACGAATAAAGCAGCAAAAGAAATGAATCAGCGCTTAAGTGAATATCTAGGTGATCAAGGATCTGGGGTTTGGCTCAGTACGATTCACTCTTTATGTGTTCGTATTTTACGTGAAGACATCACACATCTACAATATCCTAAAAACTTTACGATTTGTGATAGTGAGGACCAAAGATCAATCTTAAAAGAAGCCTATAAAGAACATGCGGTGGATCAAAAACAATACTCTTATCCTTATATGTTGTCCTATATTTCTAATAACAAGGGAGCGGAAATAAGTCCCTCTCGAGCTATGGAAATGGCAGGCAATTATGAAGTAGATAAACTAAAAGCAAAAGTGTATGACTATTATGAAACACGACTTCAAAAGATGTACGCCTTAGACTTCGATGATCTATTGTTATTTGTCGTGCGCTTATTTAGACTAGTACCAGATGTCCTTAAGAAATGGCAAGGACGTTTTGATACCATCTGTGTCGATGAGTTTCAAGACGTGGATCATATTCAATATGAAATCATTACCAAATTAGCAGGCAAAGAAAATGAGTTATATGTGGTAGGAGATCCAGACCAAACGATTTATACATGGCGTGGTGCTGATGTTAATATCATTTTGGATTTTGAGAAACGATATAAGAATTGTGAGACCATTGTCTTAAATGAAAATTATCGCTCCACAACCCCTATCTTAAAAGGGGCCAATGCGGTGATTAAAAATAATCAATATCGTTTAGAAAAAGAACTCTTTACCAATCGAGAATCAGAAAATCTCATTTATCACATGACACTCCATAGTGGGGACGAAGAAGCCTCATGGGTTGCCAATAAGATAACTGAATTAAAAATGGAAAACTATGACTATAAAGACATGGCTATTTTATATCGTTCTAACTACTTGTCACGAAATGTTGAGAAGAAGCTTTATCATAATGGTATCCCCAATATCATCGTTAGTGGAATGCGCTTCTATGATAGAAAAGAAGTTAAAGATGTTTTATCTTACTTAAGAATGTGTCTCAATCAAGATGATTTATCATTTATGAGAACAGTCAATCAACCACGACGAGGAATTGGTGATATGTCTCTAGATAAGATTAGAGTCAAAGCTATTGAGATGGAATCTACAATGTATCTGGCGGCCAAAGAAGACCCATCATTATTGAGTGGTAAAGCGAAAGCTGGATTGATGGAATATTTACATATTATTGAGACTATTGAAGAATTAGCTCATGAACTTCCTTTAGATATTCTTATTACTAAAATATTGGATGAGTCAGGTTTAGAGGCAAGTTATAAGGAATTAAAAGATCAAGATCGTATTGAAAATATGAAAGAACTTATTAATGATGCTCAAAGCTTTATGATTCAATTTCCAGAAGGAGATATACAAGACTATTTAGAGATGGTTGCTTTGTATGGTGATGTGGATGAAGAGAGTGGTAATGCGGTGAAGTTGATGACAATACACTCTGCTAAAGGATTAGAATTCCCTGTTGTATTTGTGATAGGGTTATCGGAAGGAACTTTCCCAAATGAGAGAGTTTTATCTGAGGGCAAACAAGGCCTAGAAGAAGAAAGACGTCTTGCTTATGTCGCATTTACTCGAGCCAAAGATCGCTTATTTTTAACTGAGAATAGAGGCTATTCCTTTGTATCCAATAGTAATAGTCGACCTTCTCGTTTTATCAATGAAATCGATGATGATGTGATTGAACACCACCAATTAGGCACTTATGGTGAGATGATTGAAAAACCCTCTAAGGAAGATATCAATGATAAACTTAAGGGTGTAAGTAGTAAGCGTCAACAGTATAAAAAGAATGAAATGATTATGCATACAACGTATGGTGAAGGTCTAATTATTAGTATTAAAGATGGCATTGCTCAAATAGCATTTAACTCACCGATTGGTATCAAAAACGTGATGTTAAATCATCCAGCGGTTAGTAAAATAAAAAAGGATAAGGAGCGACAATTCGATGCGTGATAGAATACTTGAGTTAAGAAAATTGATCAACGATGCCAACTATCAATATCATGTCTTAGATGCTCCTGTAGTGAGTGATGAACAATATGATTTATGGTATCAAGAATTAGTTCAACTTGAACTTCAATATCCACAATATGATGATCCAACATCACCGACCCACAAAGTAGGATCAGTGGTGTTAGATAAATTTGTAAAAGTTGCCCATGAGACACCATTGTTTTCATTAGGTAATGCTTTTAATGCATCTGATTTATATGATTTTGATCGACGTATCCAATCTGAAGTCGGAACGAGCGATTATGTGGTAGAACTCAAAATTGATGGACTCGCAATTGCCTTAACATACGAAAATGGAAGATTTTTAAGAGCCCTAACTCGTGGTGATGGTTCTGTAGGTGAAGATGTGAGTGAGAACGTGAAAACCATTCGTTCACTTCCACTTCAATTGAGTGAAGATGTTTCACTTCAATTACGTGGTGAAGTATTCATGCCTAAAAAAGAGTTTGACAAATTAAATGAACAACGACAACAAAACAATGAACCATTATTTGCGAATCCACGAAATAGTGCGGCAGGTTCTATTCGTCAATTAGATAGTAAGATTGCGGCAGCACGTAACTTGGATGCCTTTTGGTACACCTTAGTTGATCCATTATCCTTTGGTTGTGAGAGTCAAAGTGAAGCCCTCCAGAAGTTAAAACAATGGGGATTTAAGACAAGCCCTTATTTATTTACTTGTCAGAGTATGGATGAAGTTGTTGAGTTAATTGAGACCATTGGTCAACAAAAAGATGACTATAACTTTGAGATTGATGGGTTAGTAATTAAAGTGAATTCATTTGCGAAACAAAATCAATTGGGATATACACAAAGGGTTCCTCGTTTTGCGATAGCATATAAATTTCCAGCAGAATTAGCTCAAACAGTAGTTAATGATATTTTTATTACGGTTGGGAGAACGGGTCGAATTACACCTAATGCGGTCTTGGAACCTGTATTCTTAGGGGGTTCTACCATTTCAGCCGCAACATTACACAATAAAGACTATATTGAAAATAAAGATATTAGAATTAATGATCGAGTCATGATTCGTAAGGCTGGAGAGATTATTCCAGAAGTTGTCGAAAGTCTTGTAACTTATCGAGAACAATCCTCTGTACCCTATGCTTTTCCGACAACTTGTCCACATTGTGAAAGTGAGTTAGTTCGTTTCGAAGATGAGGTCGATTACTATTGTATCAATGTGGAGTGTCCAGCAAGAATTGTAGAGTCAATTGCTCATTTTGCGAGTCGTCAAGCAATGAATATTGAGGGCTTGGGTATTAAGCGTGTCATGTTATTACATGAACATGGTTTGTTAAATAAAGTGGAGGATATTTACTTTTTAAGAGATCATGTGGAAGTCATGAAGACTTTAGATAAATTTGGAGATAAGTCCATTGAGAAATTATTGAGTGCAATTGAAGATTCAAAATCTAATCAACTATCACAAGTGCTCTTTGGCTTAGGAATTCGACATGTGGGCGAAAAGTCTGCGCGTAGTTTGGCACAACATTTTAGTGATATAAATTCTTTAATGAAGGCAAGTAAAGAGGAACTGTTAACAATTGATGATGTGGGAGAAATGATAGCCAGTTCGATCGTTACCTATTTTGAGAATGAAGCTCATCAACAACTTATTAATACGTTAGAACAAGTAGGTGTTAATTTAACTCAGAAACAACAAATTTTAACAAGCTCTTCATTAACCAATAAAACAGTTGTCTTAACAGGAACTTTGGAGTCATTGACTAGAAAAGAAGCGACTGAATACTTAGAGTCTATGCAGGCAAAGGTTACTTCTTCGGTGACTAGTAATACTGATTTAGTGATTGCTGGTTTGAAGGCAGGTTCTAAATTGAATAAAGCTTTAGAGTTAGGAATAGAAGTATGGGATGAAGCTCGTTTATTAAGGGAGATGACATCATGAAGAAAGTTTTAAGTATCTTATTGTGTGTATTATTATTAGTTAGTTGTACTAATTCTACTGATTCTAATCAAAATAATTCTAATGATGAAAATGATGATCCTAAATTAGTATTAGATGTTGACTTAAAGGGTGATTTATATCAAGTATTAATTCCTTTTACGCAGTCTAAACTTAGAAATTACCACAGTACAATGACTCGCCAAGATCGTATTGAGTTGTCTATGCGACTTCAGGAAATGAGTTCTAATTACTTTAGTCAAGAACAATATTATGTGAGCGAAGGCACTGTGGTTGATAACAATTTACACAATCGTTTAATTAAATATGAAACAATCTATGATGAGGGACTTAATCCTAGAGCTGATCAAGAATTTGAAACTACTTCGGTAAATCGGACTGTTGTTGGTCCTGTCATTGTGACGGATATCATTGAATTAGATTTCTATGAGTCACAGTCTGAGGATGCTCCTATTGAAGGTATAGCTTTGGCGATTACACTCAATAAATTCTCTACTTTAGAAGATGGTACGGTGGTTGAATTGAGTGAAGAGACGATGGTAGATTGGGGAGAATCTTCTGCTAGAAAATTAGTTTCAATTATTCGTTCACTATCGGGAATGACTAATGTTCCTATCTTTGTGGCTTTGTATTCTTTGGAGAGACAAGATTCTACTTTGCCTGGTGGTTATGTATCTTCTGCTTTCTTTGATGGTCGTTCGGGACAATTCACTCGTAATAAAGAGCAGTGGCTATTGTTTCCTTCTGATGCGGCGACGAATAGAGTGAATCAGTTGGCTGTTGAATTTGACTTATATCGACAATCGTTGAGTAGCTTGATTGCGGCAGAGACCACGGGAGTCATAGCTTCGGGTCGTTTAATTAATGGTACTGTTGATTATTTGAAGATTGAAATAAATACAGCGGGTCGTACCTTCTTAGAGTTACAGGCATTGACCCAATATGCGGCGAATTTATTAGATCGCTTTAGTAATTTTGATATTGATATTACAGTGCAGATAAAGGTAGTTGATGAAGTTGTGTCTATTATTTCTTTGGAGAATGATTCACAAGAGGCGACTATAGTATATTTTTAGGAGGAAGTCATGGAAGCTATTAATAAAGAAATGGTCAAAAAATTGACTCAAACATTGATGATTGAAATGAGTGATGATGAGATTAATGACAGCTTAGATGAACTGAGTGTCTTAGTGAATCAAATCAATAAATTGAAATCTATCGATACAACAAATATTGAACCGATGGTGTATCCTTTTGAGACACCGACAACTTATATGAGAAATGATGAAGAGACTAACATCTTAAGTCAACAAGAAATACTTAAGAATGCGCCAAGTACTTATCAACATTATTTTAAGGTTGCTAAGGTGGTGGGTGATCATGATTAAAAAGCGTATATTAGAACAAGTTGAACAACTTAAAGCTAGTCAACCTTATTTAAATGGATTGGTGACTCTAATTGATCCTAGCGAACAATTAAATGAGTTATTAGATAAAGACACAACACTTCCTTTATATGGCCAAGGTGTAATTCTAAAGGATAATGTGTCTACTAAGGATATATTAACGAGCGCATCTTCTAGGATACTGGAAAATTATGTGCCAGTCTTTGATGCGACGATTGTTAAGAAATTAAAAGATGCGGGTGCGATTATTTTAGGTAAGAGCACGATGGATGAATTGGCAATGGGTGGTACAGGATTGACTCCTGCGAGTGGTCCTACACATAATCCGTATGATTTAGATAGAATATCTGGTGGCTCAAGTTCTGGCTCTGCTGCGATTGCGGGTGCTAATTTAGTGGACTTTGCGATTGGTAGTGATACGGGAGATTCAGTTCGTAAGCCTGCTGCTTATTGTGGTGTTGTTGGAGTGAAACCGACCTATGGTCGTATTTCTCGTTATGGAGTAATTCCTTATGCTTCGAGTTTAGATCATGTGGGTTACTTTACTCAAGATGTAATGCAATCCGCAAAACTATTAGAAATCTTAGCAGGTCGTGATGATTTAGATGTGACTTCAGCTAATGAAAGTGTTGATAACTATTCTTCAATTGAAGGAAATCTAAAGAATAAGAGAATTGGAATCTTGATGAATGTCATGGATACCATTGATGATTCATTAAAAGCTCCTTTTAATGATTTAATTGAGAAGATGAAACATGATGGTGTTGAAATAGTTGAGAAACGAATGAATCAAGAATTATTGGATACACTGTTTGCGACATATTATGTAATCGCAAATTGTGAAGCAACCGCTAATCATGCGAGTTTGGATGGCATTCGTTATGGAGTTCGCCACGAGGGTAAGACTTTGAGTGAGACGATGAAGTTGAGTCGTGAACATGGTTTTGGATCGTTAGTTAAGCGTCGTTTTGTTGTGGGTGCCTATGGTCTAGAGGATGATAATCAACAAGAAGTATTTCGTAAGGCACAAAGAGTTCGTCGCTTAATAGTTGAAGATTTAAAAGAAACTTTGAAGGATATTGATGCTTTGATGGTTTTGGCGGCACCTGATGTTGCGCCTAAATTTGAGGATGTTAAGAAGCGTAATTACTCGATTGTGGCCGATAATCATATGGTGTTGGGTAACTTCTCAGGTTATCCGAGTATGACTGTTCCGTTTGCTTTTGTGGATGGAATGCCGATTGGTGTGAATCTAACATCGTTAGCTTTTGAGGAAAAATTAATGTTTGATATCGCATTGGGAATTGAAAAGTTAGTTGAATTCAATGAATTAAGGAAGGAGCGTTTACCACAATGGCTTATGAAGTAACTATTGGAATTGAGATACACTGTGAATTAAAGACGAAGACTAAAATGTTTTCTAGTGCGCCTGTTCAATTTGATGCGGTGGCTAATACAGCGGTGAATGAAATCGACCTTGCTTTTCCTGGGACACTACCTTCTTTGAATCAAAAGGCTGTTGAATATTCTTTAATGGTGTGTGGTGCGTTGGGCATGGAGATTGATCCTTTACTTAAATTTGATCGTAAAAATTACTTCTATTCTGACTTACCTAAAGGTTATCAAATTACTCAGGATCAACATCCCGTGGGTAAGAAGGGTAAGTTGGTCATTGAGACAGACAAGGGTGAGAAGACCATTGGTATTACCCGTCTTCATATGGAAGAGGATACTGCGAAACAAACACACTATGATGATATGACAATTATTGATTTTAATAGAGCGGGTGTTCCGTTAATTGAGATTGTTTCTGAGCCTGAGATGAAATCAGCTTTGGAGGCAACAGCTTATGTGAATGCTTTGCGTCAATTATTATTGTTTTTAGATGTATCTGATGTGAAAATGGAAGATGGTCAGTTTCGTTGTGATGTGAATGTCTCCTTAGCTCCACAGGGTTCTAAGCAATTAGGGACAAAGGTTGAGATTAAAAACTTAAATTCTATTAATAATGTATATCGTGGTATTGAATCTGAAATAGAAAGACAGACTAAAGTACTTGATGCTGGTCAGGAAGTGTTTCAGGCGACTTATCGTTTTGATGAAGAATTAAAGAAGACAGTGTTAATGCGTAGGAAAGAAGGGGCAGTGGATTATCGCTATTTCCCTGAGCCTAATATCACACCGGTTGCCTTAGATGAAGAATGGATAAATAATATTGTGTCTGATTTACCTGAATTACCACATGAGCGTACACAACGTTATCGTGAATTGGGTTTACCTGACAATCAAGTGGAGGTCTTAGTTGGACATCGTGAGATGTCAGAGTACTATGATGAAGTTATTTCTTATGGTTCAGATGTTTTATTGAGTGCTAATTATTGTCTTAATGAAGCACTAGGCCTTGTTGATAGTAATTTCTCAGAGTGGATTAGTGCGAAGTATTTTGCGGAGATGATTAAATTACTTTCTGATAAGACTATTTCGTCTAAACAAGCGAAAGTAATGTTGGAAGAATTACCTAAGGGTAAAGATCCTAAGACTATTATGAAGGAAAAGAACATGGTTCAAATCAATGATGAATCACTTATTAGTGATTGGATTAATGATGTCTTACAGAATAATCCACAAGTAATTGAGGATTATAAGGCTGGTAAGGATAATTCACTGAAATTTGTCATGGGCCAAGTGATGAAGTTGTCGAAGGGTCAGGCAAATCCTGCTTTAGCGAATAAGCTAGTGAAGAACATCCTTGATACTTACTAGGTGATTATTGTAGAATATGTTGAGGAGTGATGAAATCATGACTGAAAATAAAAAACAAACTAAAAAACAAAAACCAAAAAAAGTGGGTACTAGTAGGTATTCACTACTTATTATCGCGGTAATGGTTGTCTTATTGGCAATTCCTTCTTATATCGTTGGTAATATTTTATATAACGCTTATATTCGTCAGGGTGAACCAATTGTTGGTAATCGTTTTGAACATGATTTAAGTCCTGCTATTAATAACACTCAAGTGAGTACCATTGAGAGTGAATTACAGGGCTATGAAGAAGTGGAAAGAGCGACTGTTAATGTACAAACGAGTACATTTAAAGTATTTCTTGATGTTAATGAGAGTGTGTTAGAAGAGAATTATGAATCAATTGCTAATAGAGCTTATGAGACAGTATTGAAAACTTTATCTGTTGATACTTATTTTACAGCTAAGAGTGGTCAACATATGTATGATTTAGAGATTTCAGTGTTTAACCAAGTGGAGCGTATGGATGATGAGAGTTTCATTTATTTCCATTTGACTAAGAACTCTACAATGGAGAGTCCTAATATTCAACAAGTTTCTGTGGCGAAGAATCAGGAAGTCGCAGATCGCTTGCGTACTGAACAATCTTTGCGTGATTTAGGTGAGAGTGTTGAAGAACCTGAGCCTGATGTTGATGTTGAGGAAAATGAACCTGTTGAAACTCCATAATGAAACTACATGATCGTTTTATTGTTGTTGGACAAGATTTAACACATCTTGGTTATGCTGTTGCGAAGATTAACAATTTTTCTATTTTTGTTAAGGACTTATTAGTTAATGAAGAGGCAGAGATAGAGATTACTCAATTGAATCCTCGTTTTGGTTTTGGTAAGGTCATTCAAAGATTAAGTGATTCACCTGATAGAGCCATTCCGATTTGTCCTTTGTTTTTAGAGTGTGGTGGTTGTCAGTTAATGCATTTATCACCTAGTGCTCAAAACACGTATAAACATAACTTAGTCAAAGACGCATTGCTTCGTAATGGTGGTATTAACGTTGATGTCAAGCCACTACTAGCTATGGAAAATCCTTTGTATTATCGTAATAAGGTAGTGATACCTGTTAAACACCAGCCTTTTGAGTCTGGTTTTTTTCGTGAGAATTCACATCCTATTGTGGATATGGACCATTGTTATTTAATGTCTCCATTATTAAATGAAGTCTATCTAAAGATAAAAGAATTCTTAAAAACTAATAATTGTACACCTGTGAAGAATATCATTTTGCGTCATGGCTTTAATACGAATCAAATCATGGTGGCTTTAGAGGTTGATAATCAAATATCTCATCAGAAAGAATTTGTTGATATGTTGACTAAGTTTGATGTAGTAAAATCGATATTATTAAAGTTTAATCAACAAATCACAACACTTTATGGTAATGATTATATTGAAGAGATTATTAATGGCTTTCATTTTAAAGTATCTCTTGATTCCTTTTTCCAAGTGAATCCTTTTCAAACAGAAATATTATATTCGAAGGCTATTGAACTTGCGAATCTTAAGTCAACTGATCGTGTGCTTGATTTATATAGCGGAGTTGGCACTATTGGTATAATCATGGCTAATCATGTTCGTGAAGTAATTAGTGTTGAGATTGTAGAGGACGCGGTAAGCGATGCGAAAGAAAACGCTAAATTAAACAACATAAGTAACATCCAATTTATTAATGAAGATGCTACTTCGTTTGTGAATCGTTATAATGAACAGATTGATGTTTTAATGGTGGATCCACCTCGTAAGGGTTTAACTAAACAAGGTATTACTGATATCTTGAAGTTAAGACCACATAGAATTGTCTATATC
>LSQX01341997.1_pt1 | contig 21070 bp, 12 predicted proteins | sample 654561 | NCBI WGS metagenome assembly LSQX01 (sample SAMN04489861, study PRJNA283612) | anaerobic digester metagenome | isolation source: 4 biogas reactors fed with cattle manure at either 37C or 55C with and... | place: Denmark: Kongens Lyngby | collected 2014 | reverse complement strand
CGACAGCAATGGATAAGGCTCCGATGTATAGCAGTTAGTTGTTCAAGACCTTATCCCTTGCCGTTCACTTCAGTGAACGGATAATTCAGAGATACAATTGTTTTCCTATCTCCTCCATAGCTTCAGTTGCTTTAGCCTGAATAAAAATGTCGGTTATACTATGGGTAAAATAAGAAGGTTTAATATTTATTTCAATAATTTTAGCTCCTGTATTTTTGGCTATTTTTGGAATTTCAGCAGCGGGAAGAACCTCTGCATGGGTACCGATAATTAAGATCAGGTCTGCTTTTTCTGCCTCTTCAAAAGAACGCTTCTTAGCAAATGCAGGGATTGGCTCATTAAAAAATACAATGTCAGGCTTTAATATCCCTTTGCATATATAACAGGTGGGAGGTGAAAAATTTAAATCTGCAAAACTCATGTCATATTCAGAGTTACACTCTGTACATACAAGCCGGCGATAAGTACCATGAAGCTCATAAACATATTTATTCCCGGCTTTTTGATGAAGGTGGTCAATATTTTGGGTAATTACAGATTCAAGGAATCCTCTTTTTTCCATTCTGGCAAGCACAAGGTGAGCAATGTTAGGCTCGGCATCAACCAGTTTGTCGTAAAATATCTCTTTTATCTTTTTCCAGGCTTGAAGGGGTTTTTTGTGGAAGTATTCAATTTCCAAAAAAATCGGATGGGTTGTGTTCCATAATCCTCCTGATCCTCTGAAGGGTGGAATACCACTCTCCACCGAAACCCCCGCGCCTGTAAATGCAATCATGTACTTCGATTTCCGTATAAGTCTTACAGCTTCTGTTATTTTATCAATATCCATATTCCTGTTTCACTGATGGTACGGCAACGAAGTTACAGACTACCTGAATTTAATTTGAAGTTACTATCTGCCGGTTATTCTTCTTCGGTTATTTCCTTCCTTACTGATACAGTAGAATCTTCATTAAACCGGATCTTGAAATTTAATTTTTTGAATACAGAAATCATCGGTTTATTGTCACGCGTAGTTTCTGCAACAAGTATTTTAATATCCCTCAGCTTGGCAATCTCCAGACAGTAACTTGTAATTATATAACCAAGTTCTTTCTTCTGCCATGCATCTGTGATCAAAATTGCATATTCCATTATTTCAACATCCGGATCAGCTATCAATCTGCCGACACCAACTATTTTTTTCTTTCCTTCTTCTTCAATTTCCGCAACTATTGCAATTTCCCTGTCATAGTCAATAAAGCAGAACTGTGTTGCTACTTCATGTGAATCATAATAGAAGTCATATCTGAAGCGATGGTAGATAGATTCTTTGGAGCAACTACCCAGCAGTTCAAGCCACATAGGTTCATCTTCAGGTTTGATTGGTCTCAGCGTGACAGTTGATCCGTCCTTTAACTGTGCTGTACGAAGAAGCCTTTCCGGGTAAGGTCTCAGAATAAGGTGAGAATAATCTTTTACAGGTTTTCCAAGCACCTCTTCATCAACAACGATCCTTGCATCAAGAGCTATAACATCTTTAGGTGTTACTATAAGCGGATTTATGTCAAGTTCTTTTATTTCAGGGTAATCAGCAGCCAGGTATGACATTCTTATCAGAACTTCCACCAGTTTATCAATATCTTTTGCCGGGGCTCCGCGGTATCCCTGTAGTAAAGGATATATCTGCAGTGATTCCAGCATTTGCCTTGCCAGACGTTCGTTTAGCGGAGGAAACTCAAGTCGCTTATCTTTGAACAACTCGGCAGTTGTGCCACCCATTCCCACCAGCATTACAGTTCCGAAAGCGGAATCTTTTTTGATACCAATTATCAGTTCAACAGCATCCTTAGGATCTACCATTCGCTGAACAGTAACCCCCTGAATTCTTGCGTCAGGACGTTTTTCAGCAGCTGTTTTTACCATATTTCTGAAGCTGGCCCTTACCATCTCTTCATCTTTTAGATTCAGGGCGACACCTCCGACATCCGATTTATGGGTAATATCCGGAGAATAAATTTTAAGCACTACAGGATATCCCTTCTTTTCAGAAATAGCCACGGCTTCATCTTCAGTAGCAGCTGGTGTTGGATGAGTTGTGTCGATGCCATAGTCATTAACTAGCATTTTTGAATCATCCTCATTCAGTATTTTAGCTTTCGGGAAAACCTCTTTAATATATTTTTCACGCAGCATATCCCTGTCATACTGGAATGAAACAGGTATTTCCTTTGGTGTTTCATAAAGCATTTCCTGGTTTTCTGCATATTGTGAAAGAGTCATAAAGGCACCTATTGCCTGCTCAGGTGTAGGATAGCTGGAGAGGCCTGCCTGATTGAAAATCTGGATGCCTTCGCGCATATTAGCTCCACCCAGCCAGCCTGCCATGATGGTTTTGGAAGTTTTTGAAGCCATTTTAGAAATAGCTGCAGCTGTTTCTGTTGGTGCGGTCATTGCCTGGGGAGTAAGCAATACCAGAACAGCATCTACATTTTTATCCTCTAACACTATTTCAGTTGCTCTGGCAAATCTTTCGGGGGTAGCATCTCCAAGTACATCTACAGGGTTACCGTGAGACCAGAATGGAGGCAGGTAATCATTCAGTTTCTGCATTGTTTCATCAGAAAGCTTAACAAGTTTACCTCCCAAAGAGATCAGGGTGTCCGTAGCCATTACACCGGGACCGCCGGCGTTAGTTACAATAGCCAGCCTGTTGCCCTTGGGTATTCTTTTTCTGCCAACTAAATCAGTGAAATCGAACAGGTTCCCAAATTCATAAACTCTTGCAAGTCCGGCCCTGCGGAAAACTGCATCATATATTGAATCTTCAGAAGCAAGTGCACCGGTATGTGAAGCCGCAGCAGCTGCAGATTCAGGGAAACGGCCTGATTTGTAAACGATGATCGGTTTTTCCCTTGAAAAAGCACGGGCAGCTGACATAAAGTTTCTTGCATATGACAATGATTCAACATAGAGAACAATAGACCTGGTATTCGGATCCTGTCCGAAGTAGTCGATCAAATCGCCAAAGTTCACATCCATTGAGTTACCTATAGATACAAAGTAGGAGAATCCTATATGCGATTCATATGCCCAGTCGAGAACAGATGTACAAAGGGCGCCCGATTGTGAAATAAATGCAACATGGCCTTTTTCGGGCATTCCATTTGCAAAACTGACATTCATGCTATGACCCGGAACCAGGATACCTAAGCAGTTAGGCCCGATGATCCTCATATCCGGAAATTTATTCTTTTCACTTTTCACCTGTTCTTCCAGCGCTTTTCCTTCTGCACCGGCTTCCTTAAACCCTGCAGACATAATAATAATTCCGTGAATGCCCGCTTCCCCACATTCGCGTACTAACTGGGGGACTGATTTTGCTGCGGTCATTATGACTGCAAGGTCAGGTACTTTTGGAAGACTTTTTACATCAGGATAACAAGGGATTCCAAAAACTGCTTCTCTTTTTGGATTAACCGGATAGACAACTCCGTTATATCCTCCGCCAACCAGGTTCCTAAGGGTAATGCCACCCACACTGTCAGGATTATTTGAAACCCCAATCAATGCTATCCTCTTAGGTTTAAAAATACTGTCTAATTTCTTTATGGCCATTTGTTATGATATTTTTAATTTGTTTATGGTAATTTTGAAGCCGCAAAATTTCAAAAAAATGTTTAATAACAACTATTTTTTCACCTGTTTGAAAACATTTATTTCAATAAACACCCCGTCAGACTTCTTATGACACATTAAAAGCCTGTCGGGGAATTTTGGTGAATTAATGTTGAGGTAATATATTTACCTTAAAACAAACTAATGTAAAATATCAGTGGTTGTCTTATCGTTTTGGAGGCTTTGCCAATAATATCAGCACAGCCCCTGCTATACACGCTACCCCTGCAATAATAAATGGTGTAATCCATGCAGCAGGAGTTGCAGCGCCCTGGGCGGCATCCTTAAACAGGCCTGCAATTTGCGGTCCGGCAATACCGGCAATACCATAACTAAAAAAGACATACCCGTAGTTTTTGCCAACAGTTGAGTTTCCGAAAAAGTCTGCAGTTGCTGCAGGGAACAGGGCAAAATTACCTCCAAAGTTAAATCCGATAATTGCTGCTGCTACCACCAACGTTGTCGTATGGGCTCCCATTTTGAAGAGCAGAAGCATTATTATCCCCTGCAGGAGGCACATCAGAAAGATAGACAGCTTTCTTCCTATCTTATCAGAGATGACTCCCCATATTATTCTTCCAAGACCGTTCAGGATGGCATATACTGCCATAGCTGTACCGGCAACGGCACTGGCCCATTCAACTGTAGTTTTAAATTCCGGATTACCCGGGTCTAGTGAACCCAGCCTGGAAAATGTGAGAGCATCTATACCGAACAGGTTTATACAATATATAACCATCAATCCGGCAAGTGCCGAAAAGACGAAAGTCATGAAAAGCATATAAAACTGTGGAGTCCTGAGCATTTCATGAGAATCAAAGTTTACCTGGCCTGTTGCCTTTGCTGAATTCGCGGCAGGGGGTGTGTATCCTTCGGGCAGCCATCCTTTGGGAGGATCCTTCATTACCAGGCTTCCCAGCAGTACCATGACGGCAAATATAATTCCGTAAAGAACAAATACACTTCTTACACCGTCGAGTCCCAGTAATTGAAGATTGTTCAGCAATCCGCCGCCCCAGGAACCGGCCCATTTTACCCAGATGGTAGCACCGAACCCAAATCCGGCAACTGCCAGTCCTGTCAACATGCCCTTCTTGTCGGGAAACCATTTTACACCAACAGCTATTGGTACAACATATGCAAGTCCGATTCCTGCACCTCCCACAATACCAATAAAGACAAGCTGGCTTATAAAACTACTTCCAAAAATTCCGGCAAGTACATAGCCTGAGCCCAGAATTATTCCACCTGCCATGGCAAGCTTTCGCGGTCCCAGTGATGCCAGTTTCCTTCCGGCCCATATCATGACCAGAGCAAAAACAAACAAGCCTGCCGAAAAGATCCATGCTGCCTGTCCCGCAGAAAATTTATATGCTCCATCAAGGTTTGTGAGTTCCGGGGTAAAGACCGACCAGGCGTAAATAGCCCCCAAAGCCAGTTGGATAAGGATAGCCCCTATTACTACGAACCACCTGTTCATAATTTTTTGATTTTCCATAATTTGGTTTTTGAATGATTATAAAAAAAGACACCTCACAGGGAGATGTCTTTTAAATTGGTTTTAATTAGCGTTTTACCGGCACTTTTGCACCGTTTATGATCTCCTCAACTACACCCGGATCGAGTAATGTGGAGGTATCACCAAGGTTAGTAGCATCACCTTCCCCTATCTTTCTCAGAATTCTTCTCATAATTTTTCCGGAACGTGTTTTTGGAAGTCCGGTTACAATTTGAATTTTATCAGGTTTAGCTATAGGTCCGATGAATTTGTTAACTGTTTCACGGATTTCATTCTCAATACTTGCAAGGTTATCATCCGACAGATCTTCACAAATAACATAAGCATAAATGCCAGATCCCTTAATATCGTGAGGATATCCGACAACTGCCGATTCAATTACCCTGGGATGCTGGTTGATTGCATCTTCTACCTCTGCTGTTCCAATCCTGTGACCGGATACATTTATAACATCATCGATTCTGCCGATTATTCTGTAATAGCCTTCTTCGTCACGTTTAGCGCCGTCGCCTGTTAAATAGAGGTTCTTATAAGCCGAAAAATAAGTTGTAAAACACCGCTTATGGTCACCGTATGTTGTACGGATCATACCCGGCCATGGAAATTTGATACATAAGATCCCTTCCACACCGTTACCTTTAAGTTCATTTCCTTCAGGATCTACCAGTATAGGCTGGATCCCGGGGAGTGGAAGAGTAGCAAGTGAAGGTTTGGTTGGGGTAATACCGGCAAGTGGTGTTATCATAATACCTCCTGTTTCGGTCTGCCACCATGTATCAACAATTGGGCACCGTGCTTTTCCTACCAGGTCGTGATACCAGCGCCAGGCTTCCTCATTTATGGGCTCACCCACAGTTCCAAGAACCTTTAGCGAACTCAGGTCATGGCCTGTAACCCATTGGTTGCCCTGCGCAACCAGTGCACGAATAGCGGTGGGGGCAGTGTAAAACTGGTTAACTTTGTATTTGTCTACTATATCCCAAAATCTTCCTGCATCCGGATATGTAGGTACTCCTTCGAACATTACCGAAGTTGCACCTGTCAGCAGCGGACCGTAAACAATATATGAATGGCCGGTAACCCAGCCTATATCTGCTGTACACCAGAATATATCTCCATCGCTGTATTGAAATACATTTTTAAAAGTATATTCAGCATAAACCATATATCCTGCAATTGTATGGACAACTCCTTTAGGCTTACCTGTGGATCCGGATGTATACAGAATAAACAGTACATCTTCCGAATCCATCTCCTCTGCTTTATTATCAGTACTGACTCCTTTAATGACATCATGCCACCATAAATCGCGGCCTTTAACTATTTTGACTTCATCTTTTGTATGCTCGAGAATAATTGCATTTTTAATGGATGGGCATGTTTCAAGCGCTTCATCAACAATTCCCTTCATCGGGATCGATTTTGTTCCCCTGAAACCACCGTCTGAGGTAATCAGAAGATTAGCCTTTGCATCATTGATCCTGTCGGCAAGGGCTGATGCTGAAAATCCGGCAAATACGATTGAGTGGATAGCCCCGATACGTGCACAGGCAAGCATCGAAATAACCAGTTCCGGAACCATGGGAAGATATATTGCAACTCTGTCCCCTTTTTTTATTCCCAGTTTTTTCAAACCGTTGGCAAATTGTTTTACCTTATCAAACAATTCACCGTAAGTGAGCTTAATCTCTTTGTCTTTCGGATCATTGGGTTCCCATATGATAGCAACCTGGTCTTTTCTCATGAACATATTACGTTCAAAAATATTTTCGGTAATGTTCAACTTACCGTTTACAAACCAATTTACATCAGGAGCACCCTCTCCTTCAAATTTCCAATCAAGGACTTTGTCCCATTTTTTACGCCAAAAATGACTCTCTGCTACATTTCCCCAAAATCCATCAGGATCAGCAACACTTTCCTCATACTTTTTCAAGTACTCAGCAAGACTGGTTATTTTATTTACCATAACACAATAAATTTTAAATTTCAAAATACCATTTCACAAATCGCAGCCAAAATTAGTAAGAAATCTCTTTTTATGAAAATGATTTTAATATATTGTATAACACTTATTTAAATCAAATTTGTGAACATATAGGTCAATAGTTTAGAACAGATGAAAAAAGCTATTTAAATGACAAATATTTCCTGTATGTTTGAATGATTATTTTAAATTAGTGCAAAAAATAAACCATGGGAATTCATAATTTCAAAGACCTGCTGGAGGCAGTCAGGAAACTGCCCGGGAAAAGATTAGTGGCGGTAAACGGTGTTGATCCCAATACCCTGGAAGCCTTAAATATAGCAGTAAAATCAGGACTCGTATCAGCGATACTTACAGGCAACAGGTCTGAGATTGAGAAAACCTGCAATAACCTTGACATAGATGTTAACGTTTTTTCTGTAATAGATGCTGTGTCAGAGAAAGATGCCTGTGAGAAAGCAGTAAAACTTATAGATGAAGGGATGGCAAATGTGATAATGAAAGGGCTTATTTCGACAGATAAATTCATGAAGGTATTGCTTAATAAAGAGTATGGACTGGTTCCTCATAAAGGTACCTTAAGTCATGTTGCACTAATGGAAAATCCCTTTTATCATAAATTACTGTTTTTTTCAGATGCGGGGGTGATCCCATATCCTGACCTGCAGCAGAAGGTACTGCTGACAGAGTACCTTATAAAGACAGCAAGGGCTTTCGGTATAGAAAATCCCAAAATAGCTGTTATTGCCCCTACTGAGCAGATACTTATTTCAATGCAGTCATGTATTGACGGGGCAGTAATTGCAAAAATGGCAGAAACCGGACAGATAACAGGGGGAACAGTTGACGGGCCTATGGCCCTGGATGTTGCGCTGAACAGTGGTGCTGCCAATATAAAAGGCTTTTCATCACCAGTGGCGGGTGATGCTGACGGACTGTTATTTCCGAATATAGATGCTGCCAATGTTTTTTATAAAACAAATTCAAAAATTTGTAATGCCCAGATGGCGGGGATAATTGCCGGTGCAAAAATTCCTGTTGTGGTCTCCTCCAGAGGCGATAGTGAAAAGACAAAACTCAATTCAATAGCCTTGGCAACACTGATCAGTTAGGGATTATGGATAAGATGCACCGAATACTTGCAATAAATCCCGGTTCCACTTCAACAAAGTTTGCCGTCTATTTTAATGAAAAGTGTGTATTAAAGAAGGCTATACGGCATTCTGTTGATGAAATTATGGAATACAGAAATATCATTGATCAGTTTGATTTCAGGAAGGCACTTATAATTGATACTTTGGTGGAAGAGGGTATTGACGTCGATTCCCTAAAGATCATCATAGGCAGGGGAGGGCTCACCTATCCCACAGAATCAGGAATATATAAAGTTAATAACCGGATGCTGGAACATGCAAGACAGGGAATCATGGGACAACATGCCAGTAATCTTGGTCCTCTTCTTGCAGATTATATAGCCTTACAGATTCCCGGGGCTAATGCATATATTGCCGATCCGGTTGTAACAGATGAGATGGATGATGTTGCCCGTATTGCCGGTCATCCCAATTTTGAACGTTATTCTGTTTTTCATGCACTTAATCAAAAGGCAACCGCCCGGCTTCATGCAAAGAAAATTGGTACAAAATATGAGTCCCTCAGACTTATTGTTGTCCATCTTGGTGGTGGAATCTCTGTGGGTGCGCATAAGTACGGCAGGGTTATTGACGTGAATAATGCATTTGACGGAGAAGGTCCTTTTAGTCCGGAAAGATCAGGAACATTGCCTGTCGGCCAGCTCGTTACTATATGTTTCGGTGGTAAATATTCTGAGGAGCAGATCAGGAGAATGTTAACAGGAGAGGGTGGATACGTCGGATACCTGGGAACTAACAGCGACAGGGAAGTAGGCGACCTGGCAGAGGCAGGGGATGAAAGAGCGGGAATGATACAGCAAGCTCTGTTTTATCAGTTGGCAAAATATATCGGGGAAATGGCTGTTGTGCTGGACGGGAAAGTAGATGGAATAATTCTGACAGGCGGACTGGCATACAATGCTAAATTAGAGAACTATGTAAGGTCTAAGGTTTCGTTTATTTCTCCTGTATTTGTCTATCCGGGCGAAGACGAACTGGAAGCATTGGCTCAAAGTGCTCTTCGGCTCGCAAAAGGAGAAGTTAAGGCAAAAGTGTATGTAAAATAAAATATTTCCATATTTTAGCTGTTCCATATTTAACTAAAAAACTAAAAGTGACTTATAAAGGTATTTTTTACCTGCCACTGATGATTTTGTTTATTAATTCTCATGCAGGTTCAGCGAATTTTATGCATTTTACAGGTGAAGATACTGTTCTTCTGAACAACACAAGGGTAAAAGGTTACAGAGGTATCTGGTTTGAGCTGAAACAGGTTTATGAGTTTGGTGATAAATACTCAGGCGGATTGGGAACTTATACTGCAAAGCATGTTCCGCTGGCAATTTATGCTCCGGAGGTCAAAAAAACTTTTTTTGTTTACGGAGGGACTACCAGGGCAGAAGAGAGACACCTGCTCTGCATGATCGGTGAATATGACCACAGAAAGGGAAAAGTCTCCCAGCCAGTTGTTGTATGTGACAAGACAGGAGTTAATGACCCGCATGATAATCCGTCCCTGCTGATTGACGATAAAGGTTATTTATGGGTATTCGTCAGCGGCAGGGGAAGCAGGCGCCCCGGCTTTAAATTCAGAAGTGTTAAACCATATACTGCAGACTCTTTCATTCAAATTACCGAAGAGGAGATGACCTATCCGCAACCATGGAAAACAAATTCCGGATTTTTTCATTTTTTTACTAAATATACAGGTATCAGACAGCTCTATTTTGAGAGGAGTTATGACGGCAAGCAATGGTCAGGCGATAAATTGCTTGCTGCTATTGCGGGCAGGGAAGGTGAGCGTTCGGGACATTACCAGACCAGCGCATGCTTTAATGGGGAAAAGTTAGCTACTTTCTTTAACCGCCATCCCGATGGAAGCGCAGATAAAAGGACTGACCTTTATTATGTTGAAACGGACGACATGGGTGACACCTGGAAGAATGCACAGGGTGCTGTACTGCAAATTCCACTGGTTGACAGGGATAATCCTGCCAGGGTAATTGATTATGAGTCGCAGGGGAAAAATGTTTATATGAAGGATATGGGATTTACAGACAGAGGCTATCCTGTTTGTTTGTATATAAGAAGTAACGGACATAAACCAGGACCCGAAAGTGGGCCATATGAATGGTGTGTAACACAATTTGACGGGAAGTCATGGATAACTTCAGTTGTAACTGAATCGGACCATAATTATGATATGGGAAGCCTGTTCATAACGGGAAATGACTGGAAAATTGTCGCGCCAACAGTTGCAGGCCCTCAAAAATGGGGAGTAGGGGGAGAGTTACAGATCTGGCAATCAAAAGACAGAGGAAAGACCTGGAAACTTGAACGAATTGTGACAGAAAACAGTGAATATAACCACTCTTATGTCAGGCGCCCCATTGGTTATTCAGAACCTTTTTGTTTTTTCTGGGCTGATGGGGATCCGCATAATTTCAGTAAATCACAACTCTATTTTGGTGATTTCAAAGGAAATGTGTGGCGTCTTCCTTATGAGATGAAAAGAAAATATAAAAAGCCCGTTAGAATAAATTAGAATTTAAATATTTAACAACTTTATAATGAACACTTTGAAAGACAAATTGACAGGTTTAATACTTGCAGGATTACTACTGTTTTTTTACCAGGCAAAAATTTCCGGAGCCCCTGACAGTAATAATCCCCGGCCAAACATCATTTTTATACTTACTGATGACCAAAGATGGGATGCACTGGGATATGCGGGAAATAATATCATCCAAACACCGGAAATGGATAACCTGGCAGAGAAAGGAAGCTATTTCAGAAACGCTGTTGTAACTACTCCTATCTGCTCTGCCAGTCGTGCAAGCATCTTTACAGGTTTGCATGAGCGGACACATAAATATACATTTCAAACAGGACCGATACGAAATGAATATATAAGTGTTTCATATCCTGCACTTTTAAAAGAGTCTGGTTATTTTACCGGATTCTTTGGTAAATTCGGAGTTAATGCCCGGGATATAAATGGCCTGTTTGATGTTGTTGAGAATTATGACAGAAACGGCCGGTTCCCTGACAGACGCGGATACTATTATAAAATGCTTGACGGGGATACAGTGCATCTGACACGCTATACCGGTGAGAAAGCGCTTGATTTCATAGAGAATGCACCTGCCGGAAGACCATTCTGTTTGTCGCTTAGCTTTAGCGCTCCACATGCCCATGATCCGGCACCCTTACAATATTTCTGGCAGGAAGGGTCAGATCACCTTTACCAGGATTTGGATATGCCCGGACCGTCGCTGGCTGATGATAAATATTTTAACAGTTTACCTCTTCCGGTACGTGAAGGTTTTAACAGGCTGCGGTGGACATGGAGATTTGACACCCCCGAAAAATATCAGCATAGTGTGAAAGGTTATTACAGGATGATTTACGGAATAGACCAGGAGATAACTAAGATCAGGAGTAAGCTTAAAGAGAAAGGCCTTGACATGAATACGGTCATTATTCTCATGGGCGATAACGGATATTTTCTCGGTGAACGGCAGCTCGCCGGTAAATGGCTTATGTACGATAACTCCATTCGTGTGCCACTGATAATATATGATCCCAGGGTTAAAAATCATAACGACATAGAAGATATGGCACTTAATATTGATGTGCCTTCAACAATTCTTGACCTGGCAGGTGTTAAGAGGCCTGAATCATGGCAGGGACAGAGCCTTTTACCACTTGTGAAGGGGGAACAGCTAACAACAGAACGTGATACAATACTAATTGAGCACCTGTGGGAATTTGAAAATATCCCCCCGGGTGAAGGAGTGCGAACCTCAGATTGGAAGTATTTCAGATATGTTAATGATAAGTCAGCCGAAGAACTGTACAACCTGAAAAATGATCCGGCAGAGACAGTTAACCTGGCAAAAGATGCCGGCCATGCTGAAATTCTTCGTAAGCTCAGAAAGGCATGCGACAAGTTAACTGACAGATATGCTGATAAATATTCAGGTGTGCCTCACGGACTTATGGTTGAGTACATCAGGGATCCTGGAAAAACCCTTATCAATGATGAGCTGCCGGAGTATTCCTGGATTGTGCCGAAGGAGGCTGTTTATCAAAAAGCTTACCAGATCCTTGTTTCCTCAGACAGGTCAAAGATTGATAATAATATAGGAGATATATGGGACAGTAAACCGGTAAGAAGCAATGTTTCAGTAAATATTGAGCATGGGGGTGAACCACTTAAACCACATACTACTTATTACTGGAAAGTAAGGATCTTTGATAAGGATAACCGGCTGTCAGACTATTCCGGAGTACAGAAATTCCAAACAGGACTGTTTACCGGCACAGTCTCATCGAAAAATTACTTCCAGGTTGAACGGATCTCTCCCGTGGTGTTCAGGAAGGTTACCGGTAACAGCTATTTTATAGATTTTGGAAAGGATGCATTTGGTACAATCGAATTGGATTATAGTGCAAAAAAACCTGAAAAACTGACTGTCAGGTTAGGGGAAAAACTACTGGATGGTAAAATTGACAGGGAACCTGGAGGCTCAATCCGCTTCCAGGAGGCAACCATTGATGTAATACCCGGGAAACAACACTATACATTGGCCCTGCCTCCTGACAGGAGGAATACAAGCGGAGATGCCATCCTGCTACCTGATTCATTTGGAGTGGTACTCCCTTTCAGATATTGTGAAATTGATAATGCAACAGAGCCTGTCAAAGCTGATAATATCCGGCAAAAAGCATTTTTCCATTATTTTGACTATAACCAAAGTAGTTTCATAAGCTCTGATGACATTCTGAACCAGGTCTGGGAGATATGTAAATACAGTATGAAAGCCACATCCTTTACCGGACTGTATATTGACGGGGACCGGGAACGCATCCCTTATGAAGCTGATGCTTATATAAATCAGCTGGGACATTATTGTACTGATCGGGAATATCCAATGGCCAGGCAGACAATCGAATATTTTATGGATCACCCTACGTGGCCGACAGAGTGGCTGCTCCAGACAGCTCTTATGGTTTACCAGGATTATTACTATACGGGAGATGCCGAACTGATTACTGAATATTATGAAATACTGAAAAATAAAACCCTTAAAGAGCTGGCCCGTGAAGACGGGTTGATTAGCACCCAGACAGGTAAGGTCACTGGTGAGTTTATGGGAAAAATAGGTTTTGCTGACACTACCAAAAGGTTACGCGATATTGTTGACTGGCCTCAGGCTCAAAAAGGATCCGGCTGGGTACTGGCTCATCCTGAAGGTGAAAGTGACGGACATCAGATGTTGCCCATAAATACTGTTGTAAACTGCTTCTTCTATGAAAATATGAAGATAATGGCTGAAATTGCCCGGCTCCTTAACAGACCTGACGATCAGGATGAATTTCAATATATGGCGTCAAAGGTAAAAAAAGCAATTAATGAAAAACTTTTTGACTATCGCAGAGGTATATATATAGACGGGGAAGGAGCAGACCATTCATCACTTCACTCCAATATGTTACCGTTGGCATTCGATATAGTGCCTGAAAAGTATAAAGGATCAGTTGTGGATTTTGTTAAATCACGTGGTATGGCTTGCAGTGTTTACGGTTCTCAGTTCCTGATGGAGGGACTTTATAAAGCAGGCGAGGGACAGTATGCCCTTGACCTTATGAGGTCCCTGGAGGAAAGAAGTTGGTGGAATATGATAAAATCAGGCTCTACTATCACCATGGAAGCCTGGGATATGAAATATAAGCCTAACTCAGACTGGAACCATGCATGGGGAGCAGTACCGGCAAATTCTGTTCCCAGGTGGTTATGGGGAATACGGCCACAGACGCCCGGCTTTGGTGTTGTCACTGTTAATCCGCAGATGGGTGACCTTAAACACAGCTCCATAGTAATCCCTTCTATTAGGGGCAGTATTGAAGGAAAATATGAATTTGTCAACAGCCGGTATCAGAGATACTCGATCAAATTACCGGCCAATATGTCAGGTGAGTTCAGTGCGAGTTTCACACTACAGAGTGTGGTTACCCTGAATGGGGAACAGGTTGATCTTTCTTTTGGCACTATCAGGTTAAATCCGGGAATAAACAACATTGAAGTAAGGATCAATTCATTCTGAATTCGATTTGTGGTTTAATTTTTGAAGTAAGTAAGTTCATATATTTTTGAATGAAACGAACATAGTATGACAGACAGTGAGCTTAAAAGAAAATATGATGATGTATGTCAGTATTTAGCTGAACGAAAGTTAAAACCGGCTTTTGATCTTCTGGAAAAGCTGGTAACTGAAAACAGCCTTGGAATTTATTACGATGAATACAGAAATCTTGAAGAGACATATCATTTTATGCTCAAATACACTGTTGAAGGGATAAATGATCCGGAACGACAGGAAGTTTACCGTAAGCTTATAATTTCGGTATTTGAACTTGCTGATAAAGTGTATGAGGCTGTCAGACTCAGATTCTCCCCCTCATTTGAATACGAAAAGAAGAGGATATTTAAAAACAATTTTATCACAGGACTGAAAGCCTATATATCTGAACTTGAAGATTACTATCTCAATTATAACGATACCATATCTGCAGGTAATGAAGATATTAAAGATAAAAATCAGGATCCGGGAGTTTATCATCAGAAGATGCACCGGCTTTTTTATCACATATGGTTCAGGGACAAAATCGACCAGGCTGAAAAAGAGGCCATTCTTGAATTCTTTCTTAGTCCGGTAATAGCAGTGCCATACAAATCCTTTATAATTTCTGCTCTTATACTGAGCCTGCAAAGATTTTTTGATAAAGAGAAATTTTCAATTTTATTTGAGATATTCGACAATGAAGAAGAACAGTTAAAGCAGAGGGCACTTACTGGTTTAGTGATCAATTTGTATAAATATGACAACAGATTGCTGAACTATCCGTCACTAACCGGCAGATTAAAAATACTTGATGAGAATCCTGCCTTCAAACACGACCTGGAAAGGATTATTATTCAATTCATAAGAAGCAGGGAAACCGAAAAGCTGCAAAAAATAATAAGAGACGAGATTATCCCTGAAATGATAAGAATTAGTCCAAATCTCAAAAATAAAATTAACCTCGAGAGTTTGATGGAAGATGAGACGGATGACGATAAAAATCCCGAGTGGGAAGAGATTTTTAAGGATTCACCGGGATTAATGGACAAGATGGAAGAGTTCTCTGAGCTGCAAATGGAAGGAGCTGACGTATTTATGGGATCTTTCTCAATGCTTAAATCTTATCCTTTCTTTAACGAAACTGCTAACTGGTTTATTCCGTTTTTTATTGAAAATCCGGAATTATCTGATGTTATTGATGAGTCTGATAAATTTATTGAAGCAATCAATTCTGCTCCCATTTTATGCAATTCTGATAAATATTCCTTTTGCTTCAGTATCCAGAATTTACCAAAGGATAATATGGATTTCATGGTACGGGGGATGAAAAATGAGATGGATCAGTTCAATGAACTGAAAAAGGATGAAGAGATCATTGATCCGGGACGCAGGTCAGAATTCATATCAAATCAATATATACAGGATCTGTACAGGTTTTATAAACTTTTCCCCCGCAAAGCAGATTTCGAAGATATTTTCAACTGGCGGTTTGACTTTCATAATAAATTGGTGTTGAGTGATATACTCAAAGAAGACCCGGAAATTTTAAGAAATATCTCTGAGTATTATTTTGCAAAAAATTATTTCGAAGAGGCAAAAGAGATTTATGAGTACCTTCTGCAGGATAAAAAGTCGGGCGAGTTATATCAGAAAATAGCTTTTTGTCACCAAAAACTGGGTAATTACGAAAAAGCGCTTAGTGCTTATCTGAAAGCGGAACTTTACGATCTTAACCGTTTGTGGAACCTCAAAAAAATAGCTCTTTGTTATCGTAACCTTAAACAACCCGCTAAAGCATTGGAATATTATAAATCAGCTGAATTACTGGATCCTGAAAATTTGAATAATCAGCTTAATATCGGTCATTGCCTGCTTGAACTGGACAAGTATGATGAAGCACTTAAATGTTATTTTAAAGTAGAATATCTTTCTCCCGGAAATAAAAAAGTATGGAGGCCCATTGCATGGTGTTCATTTTTAACAGGTAAAAAAGAACAGGCAGAAAAGTATTTTCTTAAGCTGATTGAGGATAAACCGAATAAGTATGATTATATGAACATGGGACATGTTCAGTGGAGTCTTGGAAACAGGAAAGAAGCGCTTGAGTATTATGCTAAGTCTGTCTCAGAATCAGGATTTTCCGAGAGTGAATTTATGGATGTTTTTGATGAAGACCTCCCTCACCTGATCAAACAGGGGGTTGATAAAGATGATGTACCAATTATGCTGGACCAGTTAAGATATGTGATTGAAGACTGAATATGAAAACCCGGTTGGAAATATGAATGATATAAAGCTTGTAGCTACTGACCTGGATGGTACCTTTCTGAAGAATGACCGTTCTATCAGTGCAGGTAATCTGGAGGCATTGCATGCCCTGGGCTCTAAAAATATTTTGCGCGTAGTTGCGACAGGCAGAAATATGCAGAAGGTTTCGGAGGTTATACATTCGGACGTGCCGTTTGATTTTATTGTATACTCCTCCGGGGCTGGTATATATAACTGGAAGGATAAAAAGCATATTTATACCCGTAATATGAAGGAGAAGTCTGCCAATAGGCTGATTGTCCACTTCGTAAATAAAAAATACAGCTTTTATGTTTTTGCTGCTGCCCCTGATAATCATAATCTTTGGTATCATAAGGGTAATAGTTTTTGTGATGAATTTAACCGTTATCTGTCATATCATAATTCAAATGCGAAGCCTTTACCTGAAGGAGGCCGGATAAAAGAGGAATTGTGCCAGTTTATGCTTATTATTCCCGAAGATGAACATGCATTTACAAATTTAAAAACTGAGATCGAATCGCTGTGCAGCGAAATAAGGGTTATTCGTTCTTCCTCACCTGTAACCAGCGGATTTATCTGGGTTGAAATTTTTCACCATTCAGTTTCAAAAGGTTACGGTGTCAACTTTTTATGCAATATGCTTGATATCCACCCGGATGAAACATGCGGAGTAGGGAATGATTACAACGATATTGACCTTCTCGAGTTTACTGCCTGCTCTTTTATAACAGAGAATGCGCCTAACGAGATAAGGAACAGATTTATAAAAGTCCCATCAAATGAAGAAGACGGATTTGCAACTGTAGTTCGAACAATATTATAAACACTATTATGAAGCATTTATTTTTGATAATTTCTCTTATTATTTTTGTTGGTGCCGGTGCACAAACTGTATTGGAACCTGATTTTCCTATAGCAGAAGACCCGAAAGTTTCAAAAGGAGTACTTGATAACGGACTGACATATTATGTCCGCTCCAACTCCCGGCCGGCTAACAGGGCAGAACTGATGCTCGTGGTAAAAGCAGGATCAGTTGATGAAGATGATGACCAGCAGGGACTTGCTCATTTTGCTGAGCATATGTCTTTTAACGGGACAAAAAATTTTCCCCGGAATGAACTGGTCAGCTATTTTGAATCAATAGGCATGGAATTTGGTCCTGAGATAAATGCCTATACCAGCTTTGATGAAACAGTTTATATGCTTAAAATCCCGCTGGATTCATCACTATATCTTGAAAAAGGGCTGCAGGTGCTGTATGACTGGGCTTGTCAGGTAACCGATTCAGATGAAGAGATAGAGAAGGAGCGTGGTGTGATCAGGGAAGAGTGGCGTGGAGGAAGGGATGCAAATTTCAGGATGCAACAGGAGTGGCTTCCTGTCTTTCTGCACAACTCCAGGTATGCAGAACGGTTACCAATAGGCAATATCGACATTATAGAAAATGCTCCCCCGGAAACTCTGCGGCGGTTTCGTAATGACTGGTACAGGCCTGACCTGCAGGCTGTAATAGTTGTGGGGGATTTTGACAGGGAAAAAATGGTGCAAAAAGTTAAGGATAAATTTTCACAGATACCTTCTGTTAAAAATGCACGTACAAAAGAGTATTTTGATATTCCCGATCATAAGGAAACCCTTGTTAGTATTGTTACAGACAAAGAAGCTCAGTATTCACTGGCATATCTCTTTTATAAACATCCTCTTGACATTAACAGGACAATAGGAGATTACCGGCAATCAATTTTACATGGATTATACAATGCAATGATAAATAGCAGGCTGGCTGAAAAATCTCAGCAGGCCGATCCTCCTTATATTATAGGACAGTCTTCATTCAGCGAATTATTTGGCCCCAAAAGCGTGTATCAGTCAGTTGCCATATGTCACGATGGAAAAATTGAAGAGGGGCTGAAAGCTGTGGTCCTGGAAAATGAACGGGTTAAAAGATATGGATTTACAAAGAGTGAGCTGGAAAGAAATAAAAGGGCTTTGCTTTCCAGAATTGAGAAACTCTATAATGAGCGTGACCAGCAGATGTCAATCAGCTTCGCTGAAGAGTACAAACGTAATTTTTTGCTCACCGAAGAGCCATTTCCCGGAATAGAGAAGGAGTATGAGTACTATAAAGCCTTTTTGCCGGAAATAGAACTGGAAGAGGTCAATAGACTGGCGAAAGAGTGGGTAACTAAAGAAAACAGGGTGATAATAATCAATGCTCCTGAGAATCAAAATACTCAATTGCCCGAGGAGGATGATCTGTTAAGACTTCTCGATGAAGTGGAAGGAATTCAACTGGAACCATACGAGGATGCTCAGGATGATATCCCTCTAATTTCAGGGGAACCGGCCGGCAGCAGTATTGTAAATAAAAAATATCTTGATAAAGTTGATGCAGTTGAGTGGACCTTTGCGAATGGTGCAAAAGTTATAATTAAAATGACAAATTATAAAGATGATGAGATATTATTCAATGCCTGGAGTCCTGGCGGCAACTCTTTATACAGCGCTGAAGATGATATTTCGGCTGACATTGCATCTTCCATAATGGAGATGAGCGGGGTCTCTGAATTCGATAAAATTACTTTAGATAAGATGCTTGCTGATAAGGTGTTAAGTATAAGGCCTTTTATATCGGAACTTCGCGAAGGATTTACAGGGAACTCATCGATCAGCGACTTTGAAGTATTGTTGCAGATGGTACACCTCTTCTTTACAAGACCCCGTTTTGATGAAAGTACATTTCAGTCGTTCATGTCACGGATGACAGGCATCCTTCAAAACAGGGCTGCCTCTCCGGAGGCGGCGGTACAGGATACACTTACGGCCATCCTGTCCAATTACCACAAACGCGCCCGTCCGATGAACACAGAGCTGCTGGAGGAGGCTGATTTTGAACGTGTCAGCCAGATAGGAACAGACAGGTTCAGAAATGCAGCTGATTTTAAATTTTTCTTTGTTGGCAATATCGATACTGCAGTTGTAAGGCCTATGCTCGAAAAATATATAGGCAGTATACCTTCCGGGGGAGATACCGAAACCTGGGAAAATTTAAACATAGACCCACCCCGTGGGGTTGTTGAGAAAATTGTAAAAAAAGGACAAGAGGATAAGAGCATTCAGTATATTGTTTTTCATGGCGATTTTAAATATTCATCCCAAAATGTGATGCTGATAGATGCAGTAGGCCGCATTTTATCGACCAGGCTCCTCGAAGTGATACGTGAAGATAAGAGCAGTGTTTACTCAATCGGAGCCCGGCCTTCAACATCTAAATTTGCAGATGAAGAATATACAGTTACAATTTATTACGGAACAGATCCTGCAAAAAGAGAAGAGATTAAAAATGCTGTTTTTTCAGAAATTAAAAAGTTTATGAAAAGAGGGCCTTCAGAAGAGGAACTCAGCAAGGCTAAGGAAAAAATGTTGCGGGAAAGGGAGACCGCCATGAAGGAAAATTCTTATTGGCTGAACATTCTGAGCAATACCTATTATCTTAAAAATGGTGATTTTTCCGAATTTGGAACTTATAATGCATTACTTGATAAATTAACTGTCAAATTAGTTAAGAAAGCTTTTAAAAAATATTTTGACTTTAAAAACTATATAAGTGTTGCTCTGGTACCGGATAAATCATAGTAACTGACTAACAGGAATGAAAAAAACAGGAAACCATACCCTTTTGAGTATCCTGCTCAGGGTGATACTATATTCACTGATAGTTGCCGGTGTATATGCCGTCATCAGGTTTGATGCTGTTCATCCTATGGAGGATGGGTACTTTGGAGAGATCAGCATGACTGAAATATTGCAGGAGACGATACTGTTTTTCCTGTTTCTGTTTTATCTTTTTTCAGGATTTAAGAACAGGAATATTCAACCTGTCACCAATCTGATTTCCCTCTTTTTTCTGATCTCCTTTATTCGTGAATTTAATTTTATACTGGAGTGGTGGTTATATCCGGTGCTGTTGGTTTTACTAATTATGGCCTGGTTTTTTTATCGTGATTATGAAAAGCTGAACAACGCTTCAGCAATATTTTTCAGAAAACCGGCATCTTCATGGTTACTGGCAGGATTCATGATTACCTATATTTTCAGCAGGCTGTTCGGACAATCCGGTTTTTGGCGGATCTTATATGATGAAAACAACTACCGCCTTGCAAAAGCTGCTGTTGAGGAAGGACTGGAACTTTTGGGAAATGCTATAATGTTGATTTCGGCTATTGATTTTATCTTGCAACAAAAAACAGATTCGAATAACAAAATCAGATCTGTTTGAGAGATGTAAGAATTAGAGGCCAGCGGCAACAGATAGGGCAGAGATGATGTTTTAATGCTTTATTGATCCTGAGGCAGA
>LSQX01213535.1_pt2 | contig 21085 bp, 19 predicted proteins | sample 654561 | NCBI WGS metagenome assembly LSQX01 (sample SAMN04489861, study PRJNA283612) | anaerobic digester metagenome | isolation source: 4 biogas reactors fed with cattle manure at either 37C or 55C with and... | place: Denmark: Kongens Lyngby | collected 2014 | reverse complement strand
GGCAGGTCTCCTGGCTCCGGTTCATTGCATCTCCGCACCTTCCCAGTTTCCCAGTGGCATAATCGCGGATGGCTCACCATTACAGTAGCGGGACTGCGCCGGAATTTCACCGGTCTTCCCTATTAAGCGATACCTTGGTGCATCGCGCCTGTTAGCTTTTCCAAAACCATTATACTATAAATAGGCAAATATTTGCACCCTTTCCTCTTAAAATGAAAAAGGCGGCTTACGAGGCCGCCTTCCAAAAAGGATTATTACTTATTGCTTTTCCGTTTCAATTTCAACTCGTGACAGGATGAAACAAAGGTCTGACAAACGGTTCAGACAAATCAGTACGTTCTCGTTGACAGTTTCCTTGTCCGCAACACGCAGGCAGGCGCGTTCAGCCCTCCTTGCAGCGGTCCTTGCCATATCAAGTGCCGCCGCACCCTGTGTGTCACCGGGAATTATAAAGCGCGACAAAGGTTTAAGCATACCGTCATACCTGTCGATAGTTTCCTCAAAGAACTTGACGTGTTCGGCAGTTACATATGGTTCAGGCAAGTTAAGGCTTGCCACGTCAGCCATAAGAGACATCAAAAATTGCTGTACCTTGTGAATTGTTTCTCTGACATCGTCCCTGCGCACAGTCGCTCGGGCAAGACCCAAAGCCGAAGTAACCTCGTCTATGGAGCCATACGCTTCAACACGCAGGCTGAATTTCGGAACCCTTTCACCGCTTAACAACGCCGTCGTTCCCTTATCACCGGTTCTTGTGTAAACGCTTGCCTTCATTGCTCTGCCCCCTTATGAAAACCTTAAAATATCTCTTCAGCCTTGAAGAAATTATTAATCTCTCGAGCAGCGCTATCTTCCCCGTCGCTGCCATGGACTATGTTTTCACCGATCGAAAGCGCGTAGTCACCGCGAATCGAACCGGGAACGGCATCAAGAGGGTTGGTAGCACCCATCATTCCCCTTACGGCCTTGATGGCGTTTTCTCCCGAGACTACCATCGCAGCCACGGGACCCGAAGTTATGAACTCAACGAGTTCGCTAAAGAAAGGCTTGCCTTCATGTTCCGCATAGTGGGATTTAGCCTGAGCTTCAGAAATTTTCATTAATTTCAATGCGGAAATTTTGAGGCCTCTTCCTTCAAAACGTGATACCACTTCACCAATCAGATTCTTCCTTACTCCGTCCGGTTTTACCAATACTAATGTTTGCTGCATAATTCAATCTCTCCTCGTTGTCATTAATTTGTTTATGCTGAATCGCCAGGACGATTCTAACCTTTGAGCAATTGCTGATAAAGCTTGCCGTCAAGCCTTTTGAGAATCTCCACAATCAGGCGCACCGCGCCTTCGTAATCATCAATGTGAATGATTCCGTTGTGACTATGAATATACCTTGTAGGCACACTGAAGGTCAGGGTTATGACGCCCGCATCATGCAGATGTATTTTACCGCCGTCAGTTGCTCCGCCTTCCGAGAAACTTATTTGTGTCGGGATCTCAAGCTCTTTTGCCAAATCAAGGCAGAAGTTCCTCAAAGCAATATTTGGAAGCATGCCTGCGTCATAAATAGTGATTGCAATTCCTTTGCCGATTTTCGCCGAGGCCGTATCATCGGCAACACCCGGCGTTCCTCCCGCTATGCAGGTATCAATGACAAGTGCAATGTCGGGTTTAAGCATGTTGACGCTCGTCTGTGCACCACGCAGTCCTACTTCTTCCTGTACGGTTGCAACACCGAAAACGGTGTTTGGCGTTTTAACATCGGACAAGGCATCGATAACGTCAGCCATTACTGCACAACCGATTCGATTGTCCCAGGCTTTGCCAAGAAGAGACCTGCCGTCCGCCATAACAGCAAATTCGGCATAAGGCGTCACAGCGCAGCCTTCCGCCACGCCAAATGCCCGTGCCTGTTCTTCGTCAGCCGCGCCAATATCAATGTACATATCCTTTTTCTGCACGACTTTGTTGCGTTCCTCAGCTGTAAGAATGTGAGGCGGCTTGCTGCCAATGACGCCTGCAATGTCGCCCTTGCTGCCGTGAACCGTGACACGCTGGCCAAGCATAACCTGCTCCCACCAGCCACCGAGGCAGACAAACCGTAAAAACCCTTCCTTCGTAATGTGCTTTACCATAAAACCGATTTCGTCCATATGGCTTGCAAGCATTACTCGAGGACCTTTTTCCTCTTTTCGCTCTATGGAAAAAACAACGCTGCCGAGCTTATCGTAAGAAACTTGCGCCTTGCCTTTTAACCGCTCAAGCAGAAGTTCCTTCATTCTGCCTTCGAAACCGGAAACTCCGCATGTTTCGGAATAACGTTTCAGCCATTTAATATTTTGTTTCATTAATTTTTCTCCTTCGTGCCAAGTGTTCTAATGCTTGCAACAAACATAATTATAACATTTCACGGCCTGCTTGTCGAAATATAAAATAAAACAAGGCAAAGCTTAAGCTTTGCCTTGTTTGCAATTTTATATCCTGTCAATTCTGCGGTCCAGGTCCTTAAGCTTTTCTATTCTGCTTTCAGTACTTGGGTGAGTGCTGAAAAGGCTGGCAAATGTCTTGCGGCTGGCCGAAAGCGGATTAATGATGAACATATGCGCGGTAGCCTGAGTTGCCTCCGGCATGACCCTTCTATGGGCATAATTGTCAATTTTTGCCAAAGCACTGGCTAAGGCAAGGGGTTTGCCGGACATTCTGCCGCCCGCCTCATCCGCCATATACTCTCTTGACCTCGAAATTCCGAACTGGATCAGAGTTGCAGCAAGCGGAGCAAGAACAACAGTTGCTATCAGACCGATGATGCCTCCGTTGTCGTCGTTGTCATTGCTTCTGCCGAAGCCCCCAAAGATGGCTCCCCATTGGACGATGTTGCCAATCGTGGCAATCAGCCCCGCAATCGTTGCAACGATTGTGCCGATGAGGATATCGCGGTTTTTGACATGACTTAACTCATGCGCAAGTACGCCTTCCATTTCTTCTCGCGTCAAAAGCTGCATAATGCCGCTCGTAACCGCTACGGAAGCGTTATAGGGGTTTCTACCCGTCGCGAAGGCATTTGGCACTGCTTCGTCGATAATATAGACCTTGGGCATGGGCAATTGCGCCTTCTTTGCAAGGCCTTCAACAATCCGCACTAGTTCAGGCGCGGTAGAGGCATTAACCTCCTGCGCCTTGTACATTTTTAAGACAATTTTATCGCTATACCAGTAGCTGAAGAAATTCATCGCAACCGAAAAAGCCAGCATCACAAGCATTCCGTTCGTGCCGCCGACAGCCCCCCCTACACTGACAAGTATCATTGTCAGCAATACCAATAAAAAAACTGTTTTAAGACTATTCATTGTATCCTCCCAAATAATTAGCTTAAAGCCACTGAAGCTATTATATATAATGTTTATGCTTGCTACAAGATATGAAAAGTAACGATTATGTGAAACTTTAGGCTATCTAAGCATCTCTATTTGAGACTTTACGGCTGACAACATGTTTTCACTGTTTTCCCGAACTTTTTTCTTGAGCAGCGGATTTAATAAACCCGCAATCATCGGAATGCCGAATTCAAAATCAACAGTGAGCAGAACTTCTACTCCGTCCTCCATTTGCTTTAGGCTCCACTGCCCCTCCATTTTTTTCAAATCTCCCTTGATTTGCTGATAAGCAATTCTCTTATCCCCTTCATAAAAAGTGTCTCGTTCGGTCCAGACAATCCTGCGGCCGTCCACGTTCGAAACCCAGTGGCTGACGGTGTAATTCTCGCCGCGCTCCATAATTTCAACACTGACAAGATCATGCATAAACTTTGGGTAGGACTGCATGTCCTTGATAATTTCATAGATTTCATCTATGTCGCCTTCAATCACGGTCTTTGCTTCAACATACGGCATGTTTTAAACAGCCTCCTTATAGGTCTTCAATAATTTCGTCAGTCTTTTGGACGGCAACGCGCAAGGCCTCCAAAACCCGGTCAATTATTGCTATGGGCATTGTAAGCGGCGGTTCCATTCTAATAACCTTTGGATTGTTCAGCGTATAGGCAATCAGGATGCTGCTCTCTATCATTAAGGACATCAGCATGCCCCCGGCCCCTTCTTTAGTCAGTTCTATGCCGATCATCATTCCCCTGCCCCTGACCTCTCGTATTACGGCAGGATAGTCACTGCGGATTTCTTCCAGTCCGGCAAGCAAATAACTGCCGCTAACCGTTGCCCGCGCAAGCAGGTCTTCCTCCTTGATAACTTTCAAAGTAGCAAGCCCTGCTGCACAAGCCATCTGGTTGCCGCCAAAGGTGGAGGTGTGCAGGAAGGGAGCCTCGATTAAAGACTGCCAGACCTCGGGCGTTCCTACAAACGCGCCGATGGGCATGATTCCACCGCCCAAGGCTTTGGCCAAGGCCATGATGTCAGGCGCAACCTCTTCGTGGTCCACGCCGAACCATTTTCCCGTGCGGCCGATTCCTGTCTGAACTTCGTCTGCGATCAGCAGGGCTCCTGCTTGTGTGCAAAGTTTTCTTACCTCTTTAAGATATCCTGCGGGAGGTACAATGATGCCGCCTTCTCCCTGAATCGGTTCAAGAATGACGGCCGCGGTTTCTTCGTCCAGAACTTCGGCCAAGGAGTCAATACTTCCAAAATCAACATGTGTGAAGCTTTGCAAAAGCGGTTCAAATGGTTTGCGGAATAATTCCCTGCCTGTAGCCGTCAATGAACCGTAGGTCTTCCCGTGAAAGGAATTTTTGGCGGCAATGTATTTCTTCCTTCCCGTAGCAAGACGGGCGAGCTTCAAAGCGCCTTCGACGGCTTCCGTGCCGCTGTTGACGAAGAAGCTGTACTGCAGGTCTCCCGGTGCGATTTCGGCGATACGTTCCGCTAGATCGGCCATAGGCCTGTTAAATAAAACCTCTCCGCACATAGGCATTGTGTCCAGGGCTTCCTTGACAGCCTCAACTACCTTGGGATGACGATGGCCGAGACAAAACATGCCGTAGCCGCCAAGACAATCTATAAACTGTCTTCCGGTACTGTCAGTTATTGTCCAGCCCTGCGCGGTTGTTTCCACGCTTGAAAGACCCATAAAGCGAAACAGCCGTGCCAGTGCAGGATTAACGAATTTTTCATACTTGCCGATGGTTTCTTCAACATACATGGCCTTCACCTCTGTGTTTCATTTATAATCCTGTATTCTGATCAGAATCAGTTCACGATTGCCGAAACGGAAACAAATTTTATGCCGCTGTCTTTGACCTCCTGGAAAACTTCCGCCCAGGCGCGGGCTGTTGCCGGCCTGGCGTGACAGATGGCTACGGCGCTGCCCGTTTTGTCTGCCAATGCAGCTGCCGACCAGATTTGCTTTTTAATTTCTTCAACATCGCTGCTGTTGTCTAAAAATCGCTGATTTCTTGCACTCCTTACGCCCATTTCACCTGCAACCACGTTGCCTATTGACTTGGCATGGGTATTGCTGTCGATGAAGTAAAGCCCTTGATTTTTTACTTCTTCAAGTACAGCCTTCATTGTTGCCCTATTCGATGTTGCTTTGGATCCTTGGTGATTATTTACGCCGCTAATGCCGGGAAGGCTTGCTAACGCTTCCCTTGTGAAGGCACGCGCTTCGTCCCTTGTCATGGCCACCGTGACCATTTTACCCTCAGAGGCCGCGGCCGGATTAAGCGGTTCCATCGGCAAGTGCAGCATTGCTTCCCTGCCGCTGCTCTTAATCAAATTCAAGGCCGCCTTACTGTTTTTCTTAAAAGGCAGTACCGCAAATGTCATTTTCACGGGCAATTGCGCAAGTATACGAACCGGCTCGAGGTCATAACCGCAATCGTCAATAATTACTGCCATGTAGCCGCTGTATTTTTTTTGCTTGGCCATGGAGAAAAGCGTTATTTTATCGATTACGCATTTAACTTCCTGTTCTCCGGCCTTGCCGTATATTGCAATTTCAAGCTGAAGAGCGTTTGCGCCTTTATGGCTGGAGCTTTCACGGGAAACAACGAAAAGGTTTTCCGCCTTAACCTTGCCCGTAAGCCAGGATGCCGCCGTTTCCAGATCCTCGTTCGCAGGGACTGCCAACTCAAGCTTCCTTTGGTTCCACAAGATATTGCCCTTTTTGTCAATACGGATTTCTTTCTTTTCCTCAAAAGCTGTACCCGCTCGCTGCCAGTCTGCTTTGCCCGCAATAATGGCGTCAATCGCCTCATGCGCGTTTTTAGACCGGCCGCGCAGGTCGAGATGCATGGCCTGCGGCTTCTCCGCCGGCGGCTCCGCGACTTTCCCGTTACTATCCTTTCGTGATGCATAAAAGTAGCCGCCGAAAATCGTTGCTATGGCTAACAATATGAGCAAAAGCACGAATCCCGTACCGCGTGACCTTCTTTTAACTGATTTTTTTGCCATTCAAGCCTCCAGATTGTTCAGGCGCGAGGATGTGCCTTTTCATATATCTTGCGCAGACGATTGTTAGTCAAATGAGTATAGATTTGTGTCGTCGAGATGTCCGAATGTCCCAGAAGCTCTTGTACCGAACGCAGGTCGGCGCCATTATCAAGAAGGTGGGTAGCAAAGGAATGCCTGAGCGTATGCGGCGACAAGTTTTTTCTTATCCCCGCCCGACTGCCGTAATCCTTGATTATTTGCCAGAATCGCTGGCGGGTCATGCCGTTTCCGTAAACTGTAAGAAAAAGCGACTTTTCAATTTTATTGCCGTCATGCAAAAGGTATGGTCTGACAGACGCCAGGTATTTCTCGAGATAGCCTGCGGCAACGCTGCCAAGAGGTATCAATCTTTCTTTGGAACCCTTGCCGAAGGCCAATACATATTTCATGTTTAAGTTGATATCTGTTACCTTCAAACTTATTAACTCGGAAACACGCATGCCGGTGGCATAAAGCATTTCCAACATCGTTCTGTCCCTGAACCCTTCAGCATTGGAGAGTTCCGGTGCGGCAAGAAGTTTCTCGACTTCGCCTATGGTAAGCACCCGCGGCAGTCTCGTGCCCTTGTTGCCAGCCTCTATTACCTGTGCGGGGTCCAGCTCGATGTAGCCCTCAGCCGCCATAAAGCGATAGAAGGACTTAAGCGCCGCCAGCCTGCGTGCTATGGTCGATGCGGCGTACCTCTTATTCTTCAGAGTTTGCAGATAGGCAACAATATCCAAACGTTTTGCCAGACGCAGATCTTTGTCCACTTCTGCGCGAAACAGCTCCAAATCCTTAATGTATGCGGTCCTTGTGTTTTGTGCGAGTCCCAGTTCAACGGTCAAATATTCATGAAATAATTTGATGTCGGTTTCCGTCATGGCAGCCTCCCTAAAAAGAAAGGCAGCACTAATTGTGCGCCTTTCTTTGCGTTATTCCTTCTTTTCAGCGAACATTACCTGGACTGCGGCAACCGGAGCAATTGTTGAAATGGCATGCTTGTAGACAAGCTGCTGCTTGCCTTCGTTTTCGATTATGACGGTGAAATTGTCAAACCCACGTACGAGCCCCCGTATCTGGTAGCCATTTATCAGATAGATGACTACGGCCAGGCTTTCCTTCCTGACATAGTTTAAAAAAGTATCCTGCAAATTGATTGCCGTTCTTGTAACAGCTGTATTCAAGTTAAGCCCCCCTCATGCTGGAATTTCCTTAATAGTTTTATCTTACAGCAGATTAAATCTTTTCACAAGTAGCCGATACATCCGAGATGCTATTACTTCGTGGTCGCTGTCATCATCGAGGTCAAACCACTGGATGTACGGCATTTTTTTATACCAGGTTACTTGTCTTTTGGCAAAATTCCTGGTGTATTGCTTAATCTTGCCGATGGCTTCCTCCCGGGAAAGTTCGCCCTGCAAATACTGGACAGCCTGCCTGTAGCCTATGCTTTTCATTGACTGCGCCTCTTTAGGAACGTTTGCGGCAAGGAGGTCCTTAGTTTCCGTAAACAAACCCGCTGCAATCATCTCTTCTACGCGTTTGTCAATCCTTGCATAAAGCCGGGCGCGCGGCATTCTTAAACCAAACACAACAGCATCATAAGCAAGCTCGCCCTTGGCTTCCTGTGAAACCTGCTCGCCCTGTAGGGCTGTTTCAATCGCCCTTATTACTCGTCTTACATCATTAAAATGCAGCCTTGAGGCGGTTTCGGAATCAAGCTTCGCTAAACGCAGATGAAGCTCTTCTCTGCCACGGCTCTCGGCAAAGTGCTCAAGCTCCGCTCTTAGCTCAGTTTTCTCCCCGGTCTCGGCAAAAGCGTAATCTTCCAGCAGCGCCTTAACGTAGAGACCGGTTCCCCCGACAAGGAGCGGAATCTTTCCCCCGGCGTTTATGTCAAGAATAGCCTTTTCCGCCTTAATTTTAAAGTCGTACACGCTGAATTCCTGACATGGATTCAAGATGTCAACCAGGTGATGCCTGACAACTTTCAGCTCCTCCGCAGACGGCTTGGCCGTTCCTATATTCATTCCCTGATAAACCAGCATGGAGTCGCCGGAAATGATTTCCGTCTGCAGCTTCTGCGCCAGGCTAAGCCCGCACTTGCTCTTTCCGGTAGCTGTCGGTCCTATTATTACCGCTATTTTAGGTTTCATAACTTCATCTGCTCCTGATGCCAAACTTTATTCTGCTGTAGCGGCCGCCCGAGCTTTGCTCAAAACCAAGCCGCATCAGTTCCTTATTGCCGCGTTCCTTTACAACGACTCTGGGAGCGACTCGCAGGGCCTCGGACAGCAGTTCGTCTGTAAGCCTGCCATCATAAGCCAGCGGTCTGAGCGGAGTCATGTTTGATGATTGGCTGACCGGTCTTTGAAACATGGGATCAAAATAGACAACGTCAAACGCGTCATCTTTCTGCTGTCTCAAATAATCGCCGGCTTCCGCGTGAATAGTCTTGATTCGGCGCAGAGCGTCGCGAAGGGTGCCGTTCGCCCTTCCATAGTTCTGCAATCCCAAAGACACCACGAACCAAACCGTTAAAGAAGCTTCGACAGCAGTCACCGAACCCTCCGAGCCGCAGACATATGAGGCAACGGCTGCGTCTGCCGCCAGGCCCATCGTGCAGTCAAGAACACGGCTGCCTTTTTTCAGGGCAAGAGCCTGGCAGAAATTGTCCCTTTCTCCGGAATCAATCCTATCGATTCTTAGTTTCGCCATGCCGGGGTGAAAAAAAAGAGTTCCTTCACGGCTAAAAGCTCTCGGTCCTTCGTTTGTCGCTACAATCAGGGCGTCCAGGCAGTACTCCTCAAGCATGTCGGCCAGTGTTCCCTTGCGCAGCCTTGGCAGGTATTCCGTCTTTAATTCGTCCGCCCAGCGTCTTGCCTGGGCAGGAAGGCCCGGAGAACCGTTAAGGCCTACCGTTATGGCGATTTTCATGTTTTCACCTAAGTCCTTTTGAACATTTTGTACAATTCCTCGGAGGTAATTTGCACCATGCAGGGACGTCCGTGCGGACAAGTGAAGGGATGCTCCGTATTGAAAAGGTCCAAAATAAGGTTTTTCATTTGTCGCATGTTCATTATTTCTCCTGCCTTGATTGCTCCATGGCAGGCCGTAAAATAAAGGACTTTGCGCCTGAGGTCTTGAGGTGCAATGTTTTTCAGCTCCCCAAGCATGGTCAATATGTCTCCTATGAAGCCCTCCGCCTCGGAATCCTTGACATCTGCCGGCAGGCTGGAGATCCTGAGAGTGGTTTCACCTGCCGCCTCGGCATCAACTCCAAGTTCAAGGAAAGTTTTTCTATGTTCCTCCAGCAAAGAAATTTCCTGCGGCGTAAGGTCCAAAAATAAAGGCACCAGGAATTGTTGAGAAGGAATATTATCCTGTTTCCTGACAAGCTTGTCGTAAAGGACTCTTTCGTGTGCGGCGTGTTGGTCAATCAAAAAAAGGTCTCTTTCTGACTGGGCAACAATAAAAAGCCTGTTGATCTGGCCGAGGGGCCAAACCATGTCAACTCCCTCGTCCGTGCCGGTTAGTTCTATCGGCGTGGCATTGCTTAGCTTGTCCTGCTGCTCCAGCGTTTCCTGTACTTCCTGTAAAGGACGCGCCAGATAAGTCTTGCTGCTTTCAGCAACGCCGAGCGTGCCAAAAGCAGAAATCGAAGCCTGACCAAAAGTTTGCGGCTGCGTCTTCCAGATTTCTTGCTGTTCGCTTCCGTAGCCTTTAAAGCGGCCTGCTGCACCCAAGAGGCCTCTGTCATCTGCCTTTTCGGCCTGAAAGCCATGAGATGCTTCCGCAGCGCTGAGGGGCTTGCTCAAAGCGTTTACAAGCGCGTGATAAACAGTCCGGTAAACCAGCCCTTCATCACTGAATTTAACCTCGCTCTTCTGAGGGTGCACGTTAACATCAATTGCCGCGGGATCAAGCGATATGTCTATTACCGCAAAGGGAAAGCCTGCCTTCGGTATTTGTGCCTGATAAGCGTGGTCAATTGCCTTTGACACCATTCTGTTGTTCACGGCACGTCCATTGATGAAAAGCGTCTGCCACTGACGAGAACCTTTCAGCAGGGTTGGCTTGCCGACGTAGCCATCCGCCATGATACCGCTGTTCTCATAGCTGACACCAAGCAATTCGTCGGCAACTTTCTTTCCGTACAAAGCAGAAACAGCTTCGGCGAGCTTGCCGCTTCCGGTCGTATGCAGGACTGTCTTATCATTGCTTGTTAATAAAAACCGCACGTCCGGTCTTGATAAAGCCAGCTTGCCGACAACGTCGCCTATATAGCGACCTTCCGTACCTGTTGTTTTCAAAAACTTTCTGCGGGCCGGTACATTGTAGAAAAGATCTTCCACGGTAACGGTTGTGCCTATGGAGCCACCGGCGGGGAGACAGTCCAGCAACTTTCCTCCCTCGATAGTAAGAGCAATTGCCATTTCCTCGTCGGGCGTCCTTGTCAGCAGGTTGAACTTGGCCACTGAGGCAATGCTTGGCAGGGCTTCGCCCCTGAAACCTAACGTACTTAAACGTAAAAGGTCTTCCGCGCTGTCTATCTTGCTCGTGGCATGTCGCAAAACTGCAGCTTTTGCATCCGTTTCGGACATACCGCTGCCGTTGTCTGTCACCCTGATATACTCCGTTCCGCCCTCATAAATCGCAATTTCGATAAAGACAGCACCTGCGTCAAGCGCATTTTCCACAAGCTCCTTGACTACGGATGCAGGCTTTTCCACAACTTCGCCGGCCGCTATCTGATTGGCCGTGTTCTGGTCGAGTATCCTGATTTTCGGCGTCATGACAGCAGCCCGCCTTCCTTCTTCGCTTCTTCCTGAAGCTGATAAAGCTTGTTCAAAGCCTCTAAAGGCGTAAAAGACATTATGTCTATCTCAAGGAGCCGTTGGCGCAGAGTGTCGGTAAAAAGAGAGGACTGACCGTCATCCGCTTTGTTTGAAGGTTTGCCGGTTTCTTTAACGGAATTGCGGCTTTCGCCGTCATAACCTGCAAGAATCTCTTCGGCTCTGAAAATTACTTTTCGCGGCAATCCTGCCAGTTGTGCCACGTGAATGCCATAGCTCTTATCTGCGCCGCCCGGAATAATCCTGCGTAAAAATACGACTTCCTTACCCCGCTCCTTGACTGCAATCGAGTAGTTTTTAACGGACGGCATGACTTCCTCAAGTTCGATCAGCTGATGGTAATGCGTGGCGAATAAAGTTTTCGACTTGATTTTTTCATTGATATATTCCAGTACCGCCTGCGCGATGCTCATACCGTCATAAGTGCTGGTTCCACGCCCTACTTCGTCCAGTATAATCAGACTGTCTTGCGTGGCATGACGAAGTATTTGCGCCACTTCGTTCATTTCTACCATGAAAGTGCTTTGACCTGTTGCCAGATCATCACTTGCGCCGACCCTGGTAAAAATTTTGTCTACCGGACAGATGCTGGCCGACCGTGCGGGAATAAATGAGCCGATTTGCGTCATAAGCACCAGAAGCGCTACCTGTCTCAAATATGTTGACTTACCTGCCATGTTCGGCCCGGTAAGAATGATGGTACGTTGTCCCCCCGAATCGAGCCGTGCGTCATTAGGCACGAAGAGCTCACGCTGGAGAAGCTTTTCCACTACAGGATGCCTGCCGTCCTTGACTATTATCTCACGGTTGTTGTTTAGCTCGGGCCTTGAATAATTGTTGTGATAGGCCGCAAAAGAAAGTGAAAGGACCGCGTCAATGTTGGCGATGGCGCGAGCGGTAGTTTGAAGGGCGGCCGTATTCTTCCTGACAGTTTCCCGGATTTCATTGAACAGATAATATTCGAGCTGCTCAATTTTTTCCTTGGCGCTTAAAATCTTGTTTTCAAATTCCTTCAATTCAGGAACGATGTAACGTTCGGCATTGACCAGTGTTTGTTTGCGGATAAAGGTGTCGGGAACGTGTCCTACGTTTCCCTTAGAAACTTCTATGTAATAACCGAACACCTTGTTAAAACCAACCTTCAGGTTTTTGATTCCGCTTTCTTCCTTGATTTTTAATTCAAAATTACAAAGCCATTCCTTGTTATTGCGCGCAATTGAATGGAGCTCGTCAAGCTCCTCGTTATAGCCGCTGCGAATCATGCCGCCCTCGCGCAGCGAGAATGGCGGCTCGTCCGCTATTGCCTCGGCAAGCAGCGAAAACAGCTGTTGATGGTTTGAAATCTGTGCATTGAAACGTTGCACGAATTTGGACTTGTTTTCGGCCAACAGGCTTTTGACAGCAGGCAGGACCGCAAGCGAGGCACGCAAGGCGGCCAGGTCGCGCGCGTTCCCCGAGCCGACTTCAATTCTTGCCAATATCCGCTCCAAATCGTAAACTTCCTTGAGCCTCGCACAAGCTTCCTGCCGCTGTCCGGCGTTATCAAGAAAAGACGCAACCGCGTCCTGCCGTTCAAGTATGCCTCCTATGTCTATCAGGGGACATTCCACCCACTGTCTCAGTCTTCTCGCGCCCATGCTTGTTGCCGAAAAATCGAGCACAGCGAGTAAGGTTCCCTGCTTGGTGCCGTCGCGCATGTTTTTTACCAGTTCAAGATTTCTGATTGCCGTGCCGTCAAGATTCATAAACTGGTTGCTGTCGATTCTCACGAGATTGTTGATGTTGCACAGGTCCGACTTAACCGTCTCGTGCAGATAGGACAGCATTGCCTCAACCGTTCTGACGACAATTTCAGGGCAAACGTGCTCACGTCCGTAATGAAGTTCAAAGTATTTTTCCCCGGCTGCCTGCTCCTGATGGCAGCTGACAATTGCATTGGGCAGACGCTGCGCTATCTGCGGCAGAAGCCACTGCCATTCTGCTGCGTCCCGGGGAAGTACTATCTCGGAAGGCTGAAGGCGGCATAATTGCTCCCAGACAGCTTCAGATGCATCTTGACCCTGTGCCAGAAACCATAGGCTTTCACCGGTGGAAACGTCGGCTGCGGTCAGACATACCGAATCCTCGTCCTGCATGATACAAACCAGGTACCGGTTGTGGCTGCCTGCAAGCAATTGCTCGTTCAGTGCTGTACCCGGCGTGATAATTCTTGTAACCTCGCGCCTGACGATGCCCTTGGCTGCCTTTGGATCTTCGACCTGCTCGCAGATGGCAATCCGGTAACCTTTGCTGACAAGTTTGGCGATATAACCGTCGACGGCATGATATGGGACCCCGCACATAGGAATTCTTTCTTCAAGGCCCCCCGCCCTTCCCGTGAGCGTAATATCGAGCTCGCGGGACGCCTTCAGCGCGTCTTCAAAAAAAAGCTCATAAAAATCACCCAAACGGAAAAAAAGCAACTCACTCTCATGCTGTCTTTTAACTTCCAGATACTGCTGAACCATTGGCGTGTATTCGGTACTCATGCTTCCGCCGTTCCTTTCAAAAGCCATGTTTGTGCTGAATCTATCCTGACACTGACAAGTTCACCCGCCGTGTAGTTATGGTCTGCGGCCGGCCAGAGTACAAGCTTGTTCGAATCGGTTCTGCCTGACCAGACGTCACTCTTGTTCTGGCTGGGGCCTTCCGCCAAAACTGTCAGAGTTTTACCTACCAGCTTCCTGTTTCTTGCCAGGCTGCTGTTATTCTGCACTTCCATCAGCCGCTGCAAACGGGCTTTCTTAATTTCTATGGGAACCTGTTCGCCAAGCACTGCCGCGGGCGTCCCCGACCTTTTGGAATAAATGAAGGTATATGCCGCATCATAGCCTACCTCGCTTAATAAGGCCAACGTTTCCTCGAAATCTTCTTCAGTTTCTCCGGGGAACCCGACAATTATATCCGTAGTCACAGAAGCCTCGGGACAGTACTTGCGGATTGAGGCAATTAGCTCCAGGTACTTCTCACGTGTGTATCCTCTGTTCATTGCCTTTAATATTCTGTTGCTTCCGGATTGAGCCGGCAGATGGAAATGTTTGCAGATGCTGTCATGTTCGGCAACTGTCCTGACAATTTCTTCGTTCATGTCGCGCGGATGACTCGTCATGAATCTGATTCTCTCCACGCCCTTTATTTCGCTGCATTCCTTCAGCAAACGGGCAAAGGCGTTCTTTTCGCCCAGGTCCTTGCCATAAGAATTTACATTTTGCCCGAGCAGGGTAAATTCCTTGAAACCACGGTTTGCCTCGTTGGCAATTTCCGTCTTGACGGCTGCGATGCCGCGGCTTCTCTCCCTGCCTCTTACATACGGTACGATACAGTACGTACAGAAATTATTGCAGCCGTACATTATGGGAATCCAGGCGGAAAAGCTGCTCCTGCGCACCGCTTCGCCTTCGAACTCACTTTCCCCGCAGACAATCCCGTCATAAATTTTTTGCCCCTTTGCGGCAAGATGATCCGCAAAGATGGCTTTAAAGTTATTTACTTGTCCCGTGCCAACCAATAAGTCGATTTGGGGATATTTTTTCAGCAGCTTTCCGCCGTCTTTCTGTGCCATGCAGCCGGCCACGCATATGATCTGTCCCGGATGTTCTGCCTTAACGTGTTTCAGTTCGCCGATTTTGCCTAAAATCTTTTTTTCCGCGCTTTCGCGTACGCAGCAGGTATTGATAACTATCACGTCGGCATCATGGTAAGAAACCGTTTCCTCATAACCCAGGTCCTTAAGTTGTCCTGCGAAATGTTCTGCATCGGATTCATTCATTTGACAGCCGTAATTTAGAATGGTGTATGTTTTTGCAATCATGAAAAAACTCCTTGCTTAATTTGATTAGGTTTAATAAGTGAACCCACATTACTAATTATAAACGAGAAGACCTGATTAAACAAATATAACAAGGCTGCAAGCGCCTTGTTATATTTGTGTGGCTGATGCCTAAAGCAGCTCTGTTTCACCCTCTGCCTTAAAGCTGCGATATTTGTCATAGATAATGCGAAAAGCCGTTGAAATTGCTTTTTTGGCGCTGCCCTGGTACTTGCGGTCAAGAATGCGCTGGAAGGCTTCAGGTCCCTCGCTAAGGTTGTATCCTTGCAAAAGCTCTGAAACAAACTCGCGCGAGAGTTTTGTTGCAAGCGTACAGTCCGCCTCCACGATTACACCCGTCTCGACCTCGACTACCACAACGAGTCCGACGATTCGATACACCTCGGCCGCTGTTATGCCGACCGGCAGCTTTGCATACCCGGAAAAGAAAACTTTCTCACTTTGTTTTTCTGTAGTCAAGACGGCTGCCCTCCTTTTGAAGTCTTTCCTGTTTTGTTTGCCGGCCGCACCGCCAGGCTTTTTACGTCGATATTCACTTCCTTGACGCGCATTGCAGTCATTGTTTCCACCTTTTCCTTGATTTTAAGCTGTAAAATGCGGACAAGTTCAAAAATATTGGTGCCGTAATAGAGAACAATGTCGATATAGACAGTCATTCCCTTCACCGGGTCCGAAGGCCGTCTGACCTTGATATTGGTCACTTTTTCTATGCCTGTCAATTTGCCGACAATAATATTTATGATATCGATGACAACATAGTCCGAAACCACGAGTTTACCGTAATAACTGAAGGCAGGTCTTACAATTGATTTCTCTTCAGTCGGGCGGGTTGTCTTCCTGCGTGCAAACAGGTGATGCGGCAGGTCAATCAGAATACCGGACAAATGGGGTTTTAACTCCACCGTCGGTACCGGAACAATGTGCTTTCCTTCCTTCAGCCTTATTTGGCGGGCCTTGCTGATTTCATGCTTGCTCGCGATGTCCTGAATTCTTATAACCTTTACCGGTTCGGGCAAATCGAGACGTTGGCAGATTTTGAAAGCCATGTTGGCCGAGGTGCCTATAACCAGAACTCTTTCGATGTTAGCATCCCGCATGGCCTTTTTTACTGCTTCAACGTGCTCGGAATCGCTGAAAATCGCACGTTTTACTGCCTGTATTCTATTCTGTTCGCTTTTAGCCGAAAACCCGGCAAGAATTTTTGTTCCTTTGATTAAAAGGCCATCATCAATAATTGCTTCACTTTTATGTTCATGCGCAACTGCAAGAGCTCTGTGGCTTTTACCCGTTCCGCTGGGGCCTACGAATGCGACTACTTCCATGATGACCTCCCGGGAATTACTGCCTGTACTTATATTCTATCACAGATTTGACATCATCATACAAGACAAAATATTCGCCGAATAACCGCGGGTAACGTGCCTGTCCTCCGTGGAAGTCCGAACCTCCGCAGACAGTCAGGTTATGCTTCCCGGCAAGGTTCAGCCACCTTCTTACATCTTCACCGGAGGCTGATGGATGCCAAACTTCCAGGCCATCGAAAGAGAAATCAGCCAGCAATTCGTTTACAATCGATAAGGAGCTAAATTCGCTTGGATGCGCCAGACAGGCAATACCGCCGGCATCGTGAATCAGAGCGACGGCTTCCGCGGTTGACAGCTTCGGCTGCGGAATGTCGTCAGGTTTGCCTTCGCCGAGCAAAACCTCAAAAACCTTTTCGGTGTCAGCGAAATAGCCCTCATCGACCAGGGCTTTTGCCACATGCGGCCTGCCGTAAGCGCGGCCGAGCATTTCTGTCGGCGTTACTTTCACATTATAGCCAAGGCTGTGAACTTTGGCAATCATGTCACGCAAGCGCTTTTCACGTAAATTTCTGAGCTCTGCAATGCGCAAGTTCAAAGGCGCGTAGTCCGACCGGATATGATAGCCTATAACGGGAACGGAGGCTTCGTGGAACTGTGTTCCCAGTTTGATGCCTGCATTTATTTTGACATTTCTGCCGGTTGAGCGCAGATACTCTCTCGCCGCCGCGCAACCATCGAGCGAATCGTGGTCGGTAATAGAGATAATGCCGATGCCGGTACGGCTCGCTGCTTCGATGATTTCCTGAGGAGTAAGCAATCCGTCCGAGTAAGTTGTATGAATATGCAGGTCGGCATGCATCTTACTGTTCCTTCATAAATGCGACCAAAGTTGCAACACCCATTCCCGTAGCACCCTTAGCCCACCAGCCGCCCGTTTTTTGCGCAGACGCCGTGCCGCCTATGTCAAGATGGGCCCAGGGCAAGCCTGCGTCCACAAATTCCTCAATGAAGAGCCCTCCCGTGATGACGCCTCCCGCCTTACCGGCACTGTTTACAAGATCAGCGGTTTCGCCCTTGATGGCCTCACGGCATTCGGGCAACGACGGAAGTCGCCAGAAGCTCTCTCCCGCTGTTTCTCCCGCTTTCGTCAAAGCCGCGGATAAACCGTCATCGTTGCTGATGATGGCGGCTGTTTCGTTGCCAAGCGCTACAATGGCGGCACCCGTTAACGTCGCTACGTCAATAACCTTGGCCGCACCCTGCCGACAGGCATACCAGACCGCGTCAGCCAAAACCATTCTTCCCTCGGCATCAGTGCTTACTATTTCAATCGTTTTGCCGTTTGCTGCGGCTACAATGTCACCCGGACGTGCCGCCGAACCCGACGGCATATTTTCCGCACAAGCCGCAATCGCCATTACGTTGCAGGGAAGAGCGAGCCTGGCAATGGCGGCAACAGCAGCTATAACAACTGCGGCCCCCGCCATGTCATCCTTCATTTCGCCCATGCCTTCAGCCGGTTTAATGGAAATGCCGCCACTGTCAAAGGTAATCCCTTTGCCGACAAATGCCGTCCATTTTCCGTCCTTTGCCCCCTGATACTTCAGCGTAACAAGCTTCGGTTCGGCATTCGAGCCTTTTGCAGCAGCGAGCAGGGCTCCCATAGACAACGCTTCCATTTCCGTCTTTCCCAATTCTTCAAAATTCAGCTGTAGCTTTTCCGCGATAAGTTTAGCCTCGTCAGCAATGGCCTGCGGCTGCAAAACGTTTCCCGGCCTGTTGACCAGATCGCGCGCCCAACACACGCTTTCCGACATAATTCTCGAATGAGAAAGAACCCGGTCTAATTTCGCGCTGTCTGCATAGAAACCTATAACCCCTTCAAAGCGTACGGGTGGTTTTGTTTTATACTCCGTATATTCATAAGCGCCAAGCAGCAAGCCTTCGGCCAGAGTCTCAAGAAATTCCTCTCCTTTTGCTTCTGCCTGTGGCAAATGCACACAGATGTTTTTGGCCGAAGACGCGGCCGTTATGGCGCGAAGGGCCTCTGCTGCTGCCTTACGCACTTTTTTTAAGGTTAATTCCGCCTCGCGGCCCAATGAAACAATTACTATTTTTTTAAGGCCATTTTCAGTTTCGTAAATGAAGTTTGTCAGTGCGCCAAAGTCAAGAAGCCTGCTGTCATTGCGAAAAATTTTCGCTGCCTTTTCCGCATGGGGAAAGTCCTTTGCAGCGGCGTCCTTGTCAGTTAAAAACAGAACCGCCGTATCGGCAGTAAAAAAATCGTTGCTACACGCTTTTGCCAGGGAAATTTTTAAGCTCGGTAAAGTTTCTTCTCTTAAAGTCATTAATGTTCTCCTTTTAGCTTTTTTACTGTGAATTGTTTAATTCGACAGAAAAACTCAAAAAACCTGCCTTCGGGCAAACGATATACTCCCCTTTTCGCTGTCACCCGAAAAATAATCAATCGGGGCCGCGCAAAGGGGAGTAATTAAACCGAACGGTTTTTAGCGATCTATATCAGATTGTATTTCTTGAACACAGCGCACATTTTTTCATTTTCCGCTTCCGACAAAGACACAAGCGGCAATCTGAGCGGGCCGGCATTTATTGGCGTCAGCATTGTCACCGCTTCCTTGACCGGAATGGGATTGGTCGTGACAAAAAGAGCTTTAGCAAGCGGTATCATTCTCGCATTGATGTCCATAGCATCCTTTACCCTGCCTTCCGCAAAAGCCTGCATCAGCTCCTGCAAAAGCTGGCCTCCCGTGTTGCTCACTACGCTGATAAGTCCTGACGCTCCAACGGACATGAACGGCAGAATCAAAAGGTCGTCACCGCTGTAGATTGTGAAGTCTTCCGGCAGCAAGGAATAAAGCTCAGCCGCCTGCGACACGCAGCCCGCGGCTTCCTTGATCGCAACGATGTTCTTAAAGTCCTTAGCCAGCCTGAGCACCGTTTGCGGACTGATGTTGGAGCTGGTCCGCGTCGGTACGTTATAGACGATTACAGGCAAATCGGTCGCTTCCGCAACAGCCTTGAAATGCTGGTAATAACCCTCCTGCGGCGGCTTGTTATAATAAGGACCGACCACCAGAAACCCGTCTACGCCAAGTTTGGCGGCTTCCTTTGTCAGTTCCACAGTTTCCATGGTGTTGTTGCAGCCTGTCCCGGCAATAACCGGCACTCTTTTGTTTATGCGTTCGACTACCGTACGGAATAATTCAAGCTTCTCCTCTTTGGAAATCGTGGGAGACTCACCGGTAGTGCCGCAAACAACCAATCCGTCAGAGCCGTTGTTAATCAGCCACTCGGCGAAATCTGCCATAGCTGCATAGTTAATGCCTCCGTCTTCATGCATAGGCGTTACCATGGCGGTGAGCAATCTGCCAAAATATGGTACTTTCATGTTAAACTCCTCCTCGTCTCTTTTCTGTTGAGAGCCAACTACAGGTTGAAAGCGTCATGAAGCGCAGTAACTGCGTCATTTAAGACTTCCTGGCCGATAATGGCCGAAATTGTCGTATCCGAGTCGACCATTTGCAGGATAACGATATCTTTTTCGGCAAGTGCGGCCACAAACTTTGCCATAATGCCGGGCACGCCGCGCATTCCGGAACCGACAACCGATACCTTGGCGCAGTCGGTATGTTTTTCATAGGAATAGCCAAGTTCTTGCAGCAATTTATCAGTTTTGTCAACGTCAAACATGAAAACAGAAAACATCGTAAGCTCCGGCTGCAGGTTAAGGCAGCCGACGCTAATGTGATTCTGCGCCAGTTGGTCATACAATCTTTGCCCGCAGGAAGCGTCGCTGCCGTCAAAGGAGACTCTGAACTGTGCCAGTTCCCTCAGATAGGCAATGCTGTTGATTGTTCTTCCCGGTATAGCGGTTTTTTCCTCTACGATGTCCGCCTTGCCGATTAAAGTGCCGGGAGCGTCAGAAAAGGTTGACTTAATAAAGATAGGGACGTCCTTTTCCATGGCAATTTCGACCGCCCGGGCGTGAATTACCTTCGCACCCTCGTAGGCCATCTGGCAGACGTCGCCATAAGAAACGCAGTCGAGAATCGTCGCATTGGCAACGACGCGCGGGTCTGCGGTCATAATGCCTTCCACATCAGTGTAGATTTCCACGCGTTCCGCCTCGAGCGCCGCGCCCAGGGCGGCAGCCGTAGTATCACTTCCGCCGCGGCCAAGGGTTGTCATCCAGCCTTCGGTTTCGACTCCCTGAAAACCGCAAATTACGGGGACAATGCCCTGATGAAGGAGTTTCCTTATATTTTCCGTATCCACGCTTTTTATTCTCGCGTCGCCGAAATTTGAATCCGTAAAAATGCCCGCCTGCGCCCCCGTCATTGCCGCGGCCTGGATTCCCGCTCCCTGCAGGTTGGCCGCCATGACGGCTGCTGCAATCAATTCGCCGCAGCACATCAGAGTATCAAGCTCCCGCAAGGAAACTTCGCCATTTTCCTTCTTCAGAAGCTGAATCAGGCTGTCCGTGGCATAAGGATCACCCTTTCTGCCCATCGCCGAAACAACTACAACCGTCCTGAAGCCGCTTGCGATGACTTCCTCAATCTTTTTCCTTGCCAGGTTTCTTGCTTCCTCCGTGGCGACCGACGTGCCGCCGAACTTC
>LSQX01094510.1_pt1 | contig 21085 bp, 19 predicted proteins | sample 654561 | NCBI WGS metagenome assembly LSQX01 (sample SAMN04489861, study PRJNA283612) | anaerobic digester metagenome | isolation source: 4 biogas reactors fed with cattle manure at either 37C or 55C with and... | place: Denmark: Kongens Lyngby | collected 2014 | reverse complement strand
CCGGAATGTTTACAAACTGTCACCAAGTCTTATATAATAGGGTCACCAAGTATCTTGGGTGGCCCTCTTGCCTTTTGGTAAAAAAACTGGAATGAAGACGGGAGGGATTTCATGCGCTGGAAAACCGCTCTGGTCCTTACGCTCATTGCATCCGTCTTAACCGCCGGCGCCGGCGCCAAACCGGTAAAGCTAAGCATGTGGACCCACCACCGCCATATGGCGGACCACCTGCAACAACTGGTTGCCGAGTTCAACCGCACCGCCGGCCGGGAGAAGGGGATTGAAATCTCCCTGCGGATCATTGGCGACGATGCCTGGGATATCTTTCAGAACGCCCAAAGCCGGGGAGAAGGGCCGGACCTCTATAGCAGCGGCTTTGTCACCGGGTATGCCAACCCCTTCGAAGCAGGGGTAATCGCCTTCTTTGACGATATGCCCGGTTTCGCCGGATGGAAAGAACAGTGGCCTGACTGGTACTGGATCGAAGGCCTCACTACTTACCAGGGGCGGGTTTATGCCGTTCCCACCCAGGTCTTTAACTCCCGCCTGATTTATAATAAAGACCTTTTCCGCCAGGCCGGGCTGGACCCGGAGCGGCCGCCCCGTTCCTACCATGAGGTCCGGGAGTTCGCCAAGAAAATTACAGAAAGCGGCGGCGGTTTGGCCTACGGCTTTGCCTACTGTGGCGCGGATTGCTGGCCCCTGGAATGGATGCCCAGCCAGTGGGCGGAAGCCAACGGCGACCCGGCCTACTGGGACTGGAAGAACGGCCGTTGGGCCATGGAAGGGTACCTAAAGGTTTTCCAGTTGATCCTCGATATGAAGGAGGACGGCTCCCTCTTCCCCGGCGCCGCCACCCTCACCAACGATGCGCTCCGGGCCCATTTTGCCCAGGGCCGGATCGGCATGTTCATGGGTGAAGCCTGGGATATTGGGGTGCTGACCGACCAGTTCCCGGCAAAATGCGACTGGGGGGTGGCTCCCATCCCCACCTATGACGGGAACTTCCACGGCAAACCCCGGGCAATGCTGCTGGGCGGTTTCTGGAACATCAACCAGCAAAGCCGCTACAAACTGGCAGCCTGGGAAGTTGTCAAGTGGTTTGCCCGCTATGAAATCCGCGGGAAAATGCTGGCCGCAGCGAAGAACATCGATCTTGACCCCAAAGTCCTTTCCTATGTGGAAAAACCGCTGCAAAACAGCGGCTTTGCCGCCTTCGCCGCCACTCTGGACCAGGATTACCTGGCCACCTACCCGTACCTCCCCGGCTGGGAGGCGCCGGAGATCAGCCCTTGCACCGTCTTCCAGCAGGTTCTTGCGGAAGGGGGCGACCTGGCGGCTGAATTGCGGAAGGTGGATGAGATCTGGAACCGGCAGTTGGACCTGTATTTTGCCGCCCATGCCTGGGTTGGCCGGGGATGGAACACCTACCCGGAATTCGACCGCCGGACCGGCCGGTTCGGGCCGCCGCAGACCCCCCATCTTTATAGAGGGGTCCTGAAACCCGGTCTCATCGCCGAGTGGGTGGCGGTGGCAAAGGACCTCTTCCCTGCCGGCCATTAAGGCAGGAACCCATCCCAGCGGGAGGCTCCGTACGGAGAAAGGGAGCGGGTAATCCGGTACCAAAAACCCTCGGTACCGGAGGGAATAATCGGGAGATCCGGCGGAGGATCTACCGGAGGTGGAAGCAGATGAAAGAGGAGAAAATCGGTGTCGTCATTGCCGATGATATGTTACCGATCCGGGAATATCTCCAGACAGTGCTCAGCCACGAACCGGATATGGAGATCATCGCCGCGGTTGGCAGCGGCAAAGAGGCGGTGGCAGAGGCTATGAATGCCTACAAACGCAATCAATCCATCCCGCATGTGGTCTTAATGGACCTGGAGATGGAAACCCCGCGGGCCGGTGTGGAGGCCATCGAAACCCTTTCGCAAAAAGCCCCCGGTATCCGCTGCGTGGTCCTGACCCACTTTGCCGATGACGAAACCGTCTTCAACGCCTTCGAGGCCGGCGCCGTCGACTACCTGCTAAAAGACGCCTCTGTCGCCGAGATCCTGGAGGCGGTACGCTCGGCGGCGCGGGGGATGTCGCCAATCCGGCCGCGGATCGCCGAGTTGATCCGTAAAGAATTCCAGGCCATGCGGGCCGAACGGGCCGCCCTGGTCTCCACCTTGAATATCGTCTACCGCTTGACCCCAACCGAACTTGAGTTACTGCGGCTGCTGGCGGAGGGGAAGACCCAAAAAGAGATTACGGAGATCCGGCATATTGCCCCGTCCACCATGCGCACGCATATGTCGAATATCCTGAAGAAGTTCGAGGAACCCACCGCCCGGGATGTGGTCAAGCGCCTCAAACGCCTGGGGATCTTCGATATCTTCTAGAGCGAGGAGGAATAAACCCCGGGAAACCGCTTTTTAACCAACGCCGTGGAGAAACCCATAGGTATTTAACCTCCACCCGCTGGAGCAGACGCCATTCCCGGAGGCAAGGTAAGAACAGAAAAAAGACCGGTCCTCTTACCGGTCTTGGCACTTTTTCGCGGCATTTGCCCGCGACGCCCGTGCGGGTTGAATTGTTTTTCTCCCTTTCTTCTTATTCTCCCTCTTCTTTACTTTCCGCCTCCAACTGCGCCAGCCTCTTCTTGACCTCTGTCAACTCCTGTTCCAAAAAAGAAGCATGTTGCTTAAGGAATTCGGCCTCCTGGGAAGGATCGAAACCGGGCGCCACCGCCGGCGGCACTGCCGGCCATACTCCACCGCGGGCCCAACCGGGAAGACCGGTGGCGTAGTACATGTGGCGCCAACCACGGCCGCGGCCCCAACCAAGGGCACGTCCCCGGCCAAAACCACGGTATCCTCCCCACTGGTTCATATACCCCGGAACCGGGTAACCGGCGCAGTACCCGGCAGCCCGGCCGGTCATGGGGCCATAGCCCATCGGTCCGGTACCATCTCCAAACGGCATTACACTTACCCCCTTTTCCTTAGTTATGAACATATGCTGATTATATTATACCCGCTTTATGAGCATATGTCAATAACTTTTTTAACCGGAGACTCCCGGACCAGGCGGGCAATGGGCTTCATGATCCATGGTCCCACAGAAAAGCAGGGGAAAGACGATATCGCTGATGCAGCAAGGGAGCAACACCGCCAGGATGTTAAAGAAAAAGACCATGCCGAAATGCTCCATCCAGTTGGTCAAACCATAGGAAACCAGGTAGAGGATGGAAGCCATGCTGCTGATAAAGACGTGCATGGCGTGGGAGAAAGCCGTGGTCTCCCTGATCACCGCCGGGGCGGTAATCCCGACAAAAACACCGGCAGCCGCAAAGGGAAGAACGATCCCCGGGTGTTCAAAGAGGCAAATATGGAGATCCATGGCCACCCCCAATATGCGGCCGCTGATAAAGGGGATAAAGACATCGCTGATCCCGCAGATGACCACGGAGCCGAAAAGGCCGACAAGGACCGCTTTGAGGAGTTTTTTCTCATGCCGCCAGAACATGGCCGTGGTGGCCGTGGCGCTCAAAAGGACGTGCACCGGGTGGAAGATATGGAACAACCCGGCGGATGCCTCCGGAAACCGTGCTTCATCAAAGAAAAAAGCGACAAAACTTAAAATACCCACCATAATCAGGCCAAAAGCGGAACTGAAGATGGTGTACGGCAGGTGGGCACGGAGTTCTTCCCGTATATGTGCGAGCTTTTTCATAGGTCATTCCCCTCTCTTTTTCTATTCTTGCGCTCTCCGCGCTGAGCACAATCGCGCATGGGCCTTAGCCGAGCTTTTCCAATACCGCAGAGAGGTCCAGAGTCGAAAACCCCGGATATTTTTCGATCTCCCCCCGGTCACACAGGGTGGCGAATTCCGGGTCCACCGGCAGGCGGCCCAAAAAAGCCAACCCCGCCTCTCTGGCCTCTTTTTCTCCCCGTCCCGGGCCGAACAGGTCAATAGTGGTTTTGCAGTTTGGGCACTGCACATAACTCATATTTTCTACCAGCCCTAAAAGGGGAACTTTTAGAATCTCCGCCATTTTAACGGCCTTCTTCACGATCATCACCGCCAGTTCCTGCGGGGACGTAACAACAATCAAACCGTCTACCGGGAGGCTCTGCATTACCGTAAGCGGAACATCACCTGTTCCCGGCGGCAAATCCACCACCAGGTAATCCAGGACATCCCAAACCACGTCCGTCCAGAATTGCTTGACTGTTCCGGTCAAAAGCGGCCCTCTCCAGATTACCGGGTCTTCTTCATTCTCCAACAACAAATTGATGGAAATCACCTTGATCCCCATCCGGCTCTCGACCGGCAGGAGGCCGAATTCGGTGGTTTCAGGTTTCGTGCGTAGGCCAAACATCTTGGGAATACTGGAACCGGTGATATCCGCATCAAGGATCCCTGTCTTATATCCCTGGCGGGCCAGTTCCACCGCAACCAGTGAAGTCACGGAAGATTTGCCGACCCCGCCCTTACCGCTCATTACCGCAATTACATGGCCTATTTTATTAAGTTTATTAGGCGCCAATTTTTCAATGCCTCTTTTTTCTGCTGACAATTTAAATCCCCTCTTTTAACTGTTTTACTTTAAGTTTAAAGCACTTTTGGGCATATGTCAATAATTAGAACCGGCAACTTTTTTTCACCGTATAACCCGCACGAAAATTTTCATTGCTTTTACCGGCAGGCTGCGTTACAATAGGGGTAACAATAAACCCCGCCTGAAGCCAAGGGTTTCCTGAAGCGAAGGACGGAAAGGTTGTTTTTTCCGGCCTATCCCTTGGGATAGGTTTTATTATTATTCGACTCATACGCTGCAACCCACAATAATTATTAATATACACAACAAAAATTAATATACACTGCAAGTATCCAAAAAAGGAGGCTTCCACCATGGAAGAGAAACGGGTGGGCGTCATCGGTGTCGTCATTGAAGACCCACAAAATGTCCAGGAAAAACTGAACAATTATATCAGCCAGGCCAGTGATATTGTCATTGGCAGGCTGGGAATTCCCTACCGCACGCGGAACGTGGCGGTTCTGGCCATCCTGGTGGACGGGACCAACGATCAAATCAACACCCTCACCGGCCTGCTGGGCTCCCTCCCTGGAGTAAAAGTCCGGGCAGCCCTGTCCAAGGCCTGAATGGACAGAGAGGAGGTTTATGATCAGGATGTTCAAGAGAATCTTCAAGAAAACAGCCTTTTCCAAAACAGCCCTTTCCATCCTCGCCCTGCTGGTTCTCTTCTTCCTCCCCGCCGTCCTGGACGGCCGGGAAGAAAAGCCCGCGGAGCTTAATGTGATGGTCCTCTCCGGCCCGACCGGCCTCTCCCTCCTGCAAATGATCGCGGAAGAGCCGGAGTTGTCCGGGGTGAAACTCAATTACTCCGTCGCCACCAAACCGGAACAATTAACAGCCCGGTTGGTCTCGGGGGAAGCGGATATTGCCGCGCTCCCCACCAACCTTGCGGCCGTCCTCTACAACCGGGGAGTCGCGATCCGGTTGGCGGCCGTTACCAACTGGGGAGTGATGTACGTTGTCGGGCGGGATCCCTCAGTACAAAGCTGGCGGGATCTGAAAGGCCGCGAACTGGCGGTTACTGGCCGGGGAACCACACCCGATATCCTCCTGCGCTACTTCTTAACAGCCGAGGGGCTAAACCCCGATGAAGACCTTGAACTCCGGTACTACGCGGCCCCGGTTGAACTGGCCCAGTTGGTCATCGCCGGGAAAGCCGCCCTGGCGACCTTGCCTGAACCCTGGGTCACCGAGGTGATCCGGAAAAACCCGGAGATGACCGTAGTCCTGGACTACCAGGAGGCATGGAAACGCCTGGAGGGTAAAGAGTACTCATATCCCCAGACCTGCCTGGTGGTCCGGGCGGAACTGGTGGAGAAAAACCCGGACCTGGTGGACGATTTTCTGGCTGCTGCCGCCGCTTCCTCCGCCTGGGTCAACAACCACCCGGACGAGGCCGGCCGGTACGCCGAGGAGCACCTGCTCATCTCCGCAGAAGCCGCGCGCGAAGCCATTCCCCGCTGCAACCTGCATCTCGTGCCGGCCTGGGAGATCAAGGAGGAGATCGATCATTACCTGGAGAAACTTTACGAATTTAACCCCGGGACAACAGGGGGAAAACTCCCCGATTCCGGATTTTATCTTGCAAAGTAAAAGCAAATGCAATAGTATTTGCAAAAGCAAAAATAGCTTCCTGACCCTTCTTTCCCTGTTGGGTCTGGTATTGCTCTGGTTCGTTGCGGCGGCGGTAACCGGGAAGGAGATTATCTTGCCCGGCCCGGCCGCCACCTTCCGGGCGCTAAAAAACCTCCTGGCCGGCGCCGTTTTCTGGCGCAGCCTGGGCGCCACCTTATGGCGGGGCCTCACCGGCTTCGGCCTCTCCTACCTGGCCGGGCTGGTCCTCGGACTCCTCTCCGGGCTCAGCCGCCCCTTCAGTCTTATCTTCCGCCCCTTACTGGTGACGATGCGCAGCACCCCCTCGGCCTCCTGGATCCTGCTGGCCTTAATCTGGTTCCGGGCGGATCTGGTGGCGGTCTTTGTCACCTTTTTGATGGTCTTTCCCCTGGTCACGCAGAACGTGATGGACGGGGTGAAAAATATCGATCCCCAACTGGTGGAGATGGCCCGGATTTACCAGGTCAAGCCCTGGCGGATCTTTCGCGAGCTTTACCTGCCGGCAATCATCCCTTACCTCGCGACGGCCGCGGCCAGCGGTTTGGGCCTGACCTGGAAGGTGACGGTGATGGCGGAGGTAATGGCCGCGCCCGCCCTGGGGATCGGCGCCCGGATGGACGCCGCCCGGATCTTCTTGCAGACCCCGGAGGTTTTTGCCTGGACGCTGGTGGTGGTCCTCCTTGGACTCTTATTCGACCGGGTCCTCGAAAATCTGGTGGAGAAAGGGATTGCTTGGCGGTGAAGAACGGTACAGAGCTGGCGCAAAACGAGTTTGTGCTGAAAGAGATCACTAAATCCTACGGGAACCTGCGGGTGTTGGACGGGATCTCCCTGGCGGTGGAGAAAAACCGGATCGCCGCCATCCTGGGCCCTTCCGGGTGCGGCAAAACCACCCTCCTCTCCATACTCGCCGGCGCCCTTTTACCGGACAGCGGCGAGATCCTGGGCCTGGACGGCAAGGCCGTCAGTTTTCTCTTCCAGGAGCCCCGCCTCCTCGACTGGTTGACCGTGGCCGGGAACATCGCCTTTGTCCTGAAAGACCGTTTTCCCCCCGCCGAAGTGGAGGCAAGGGTTGCCACCGTTCTCCGCCAGGTGGAACTTACAGCTTACCGGAACTCCTATCCCCGCCGGTTAAGCGGCGGCCAGCGCCAACGGGTGGCCATGGCCCGCGCCCTGGCCTACCCTTCCCAACTCCTCCTCATGGACGAACCCTATAAATCCCTCGACCTGGGGCTGAAACTGGAATTGATCCGCCAGTTTTTACAGGTTTGGGAGGCGGAGCCCCGGACGGTCCTCTATGTTACCCATGATGTTAAAGAAGCCCTCCTGCTGGCTGATGAGATCTACCTCCTCTCCGCCAAACCCACGGTTATCCGGCGCCGTTATGCGGTGCCAATCCCCCGTTCCCAGCGCCGTCTTGACGATTACACCCTCCTCTCTTTGGAAAGGGAGATCACAAGTGACCTTTTACAGGAAGAAAAACGGCAAATATAAAGTTTTTTCCTTGTTTATCTTTACTAATGATGGGAAATTTAGTACAATTATAATGCATAGATGAGTTTTACCCCTTTCCGGACAGGAGGCATTTCCACATGGAAGTGTATGTTGCCAGACAGCCGGTCTTCGACAGCAGGCAGCAGGTCTTCGCCTATGAGCTTCTTTTCCGCCATGGGCTAGAAAACTGCTATCCCGGTGTGGACGGCGACCTGGCTACCGCCCGGGTCATCATCGACAGTTTTATGCTCTTGGGGATTGATACCCTGACCAACGGCAAACCGGCCTTCATCAATTTCACCGCCAATATGATTAAGAACGAAATCCCCACCATCTTCCCGCCGGACCTGATTGGCGTGGAAATCCTGGAAGATATCGAACTGGATGAAGATATCCTCTACGCCTGTCAAAAGCTGAAGAACTCCCGTTACCTTTTGGTCCTGGACGACTTTGCCTTAAGCGGGGAACGGGCCGCGCTGGCGGAGATGGCTGATATTATCAAAGTGGATTTCCTGGCTACCGCAAAAGAAGACCGGGCCGCCCTGGCCGAAAAGTTTGCCGGCAGCAGGATAAAACTCCTGGCCGAAAAGGTGGAAACCATGGCCGATTTTGAAGAAGCCCTGCAATTGGGTTATACCTATTTCCAGGGTTTCTTTTTTTCCCGTCCCCATATTATCAGTAGGAAAGACATCCCCTCCCACCGCCTTACCTACCTCCGGATCTTACAGGAACTGCACAGTACCAATCCGGATTTTGAAGAGATCACCCGGATTGTCACTGCAGACCTCTCCCTTTCCTACAAGCTATTACGCCTGGTCAACTCGGCAATCTTCGGTTTTCGCTGCCGGATCAGCTCGATCAAACACGCCTTGGTAATCCTCGGGCTCGAAGAGATCAAAAAATGGATTACCCTCCTGGCCCTCTCCAACATGGGCCAGGACAAGCCCGATGAGTTAATAGCCAACTCGGTGGTGAGGGCCAGGTTTGGAGAGTTGATCGCCTCCATAATCGGTTTGCAGAACCGCAGTTCGGAATTTTTCCTCATGGGCCTCCTCTCGCTGATCGATGCTTTCCTGGACCGGCCGATGCAAGAAATCCTGGCTGAACTTCCTCTCGCCAACGAGATAAAGGATGCCCTGACCGGGAGGATGAACCTTTTCGGCATGGTCTACCGCTTGATCCTGGCCTACGAAAAAGCCGACTGGGAAGAGGTGCACACCTATTCCAGCCGGCTAAATGTGGGAGAGGAAAAAATCCCCCAGTTTTTCTTCCAATCGGTCCAATGGACAAACCAGTTGTTTGCGTCGGTTTTCAGCAATCCCCACACGTCATTCGGATAACCCTGCCGCTCAGATCGCCTTTTGTACTACGGACGCGAGGTTGCCTGCGGAATCATCCACCGAGTAATCGTCAAAATACCCCTGGATCAAGACTACCGGCGTGCCCTTGTCCCCGCTGCCGCTGGAGAGATCGGCCAGGCTGCCCAAGAGGTCCGTTAGCCGCCGGGGCGTCGTGCCCTGGGCCTCCATCTGCCCTACCAGGGTGGTTTTCTTCTCTCTGATCCGCTTTTTCATCGCTTCCTCGATCTCGCTTTGCGGGAGGCCGCTCAATTCGCTGTCAGCCAGGTATTTCAGTTTGACCTCATTGGGCGTGCCAGAGAGCCCGCTGGTGTAGGCCGGGGCCACCACCGGATCGGCCAACTCCCAGATCTTCGCTACCGGATCCTTAAATGCCCCGTCCCCGTAGATCATGACCTCCACATTTTTCCCGGTCAGCATCCTAATCCGCTCCTGGACCTCCTCAACGAAGGCCTGCCCGTCCCTGGGGAAGAGTTTTAGCTTCTCTTCAGCCGCGAAGTTGGAACCGAGGAGCCCGAACTGGGGATGGTAACCGCTGCCGTCCACCGGTGCTGTACAGATCTCGTCGAGGCTGTGGACCAGCCGGGCCCCGGCCTTCCGCAAAAGCCGCTTTGTCCGCTCGCGGCTGTGGATATCCGCAGCCAGCACATCCCGGGTAAACCTTAAAATCGCCGCCGGGTCATTGGCAAACCCGATGACAATATTATCATTAACGGCTGCTGTCTTATAAAGCTCAATATAGTCAATACCGGTAAAGGGGTGTTTGAACCCATTGCCCAGCAGCCGGCGGTAATCTTCTTCCGTAAGGTAGTCGGTACCAGGGTTAATCCCTGCTTCGTCCATCTGTTCCATATCCATAATGGGGTTCCCGACCTCGTCATAGGGATAGCTTAACAGGAGATAAACACGGGAAAAGGCCCTGGCGATCGCCTTAAGGATCAGGAAAAACCGGTTCCGGCTCAAAATGGGAAAGACCACGCCGATCTCAGCAACGGGAAACTGGGCTTTCAGGGCCTTTTCCACCTGGTCAAGGGTGACGTAATTCCCCTGCGCCCTGGCCACCAGCGACTCGGTGATCGCCAGCACATCCCGGTCCCTGAGTTCATAACCGTCTTCCCTAAGAGAACTCATAAGGGTATCCACCACGATCCGGGCTACATCATCACCTTCCCTGATGATTGGAGTCCGCAAACTCCGCACGTGCACACCAATTCTTCTCATTTCCGTTCCTCCCGCTCTACTAGAATTAACCCGGGACCCCGTCAGCCGCCGGTAGGCCCACCCGGTCACGCGGCTAAACAAGGAGTTCCACGATATCGCCATCCGCGAGGCGGTAATCCCTCTCCACCGGCTGTCCGGGGAATTTTACCGACCCCCATACCCTTGCCCGCTTCAATTTGCCGGGAAAATCCCTATGCACCAACTCTGCCAGGTCCAACACGGTCCCGCCGTCCTTTAAGATAAAGGGTTTGGAGAGATCCGCCTCTTTCCCGGGAACCTTGGTATAGACCCGGATCACCCGCAGGCGCCTGAAAATGTGTTCCCGCAAAACCTCCAAACTCTCCGGTTTCTCAACGGAGACGGCCACCGTCTCCCACCCGTCGCCGGTATACAATTCTTTCCCCAACTCCTGAAGGAGTTCCATGCGGGCCCCTGCTCCCGGCAGGTCGGATTTGGTTATCACCGTCATCAGTTCGCGGGCGGTCTTAACCTGCGGCCCCGGTTCCTCCCCGGGGGCAACCAGGATCCCCCGTTCTTGCAAGAGCTCATAACAACCGGTTAACTGCTCGAGGCAATTATCACTGCCGCCGTCAACGATTATAAGGAGCAGGTCCGCCTGGCGCAAAGTCCCCGCCATTCCCCGGGGCATCTCCCCCGCTGTCACCGGCGGGAGGTCGACTAATTGAATCATGATATCCTCGTAACTCATCATCCCGGCCACCGGCAGCGGGGTGGCAAAGGGGTATTCGGCCACATTGACCTTGGCCCTGGTCAGGGCCCCGACCAGCGCCGACTTTCCCGTATTCGGGTAACCCATTAAAACTACCTGCCCCGCTCCTTCTTTGGGGATTTGGAAAGGATCCGCGCTTTTGCCCGCGCCCTTCTTCTCTTCCATCTGGCGCAGTTTGGAAAGGCGTCTTTTCAGATCCGCCTGGAGATGATCGGTCCCTTTATGTTTGGGGATGACCGCCAGCATCTCTTCAAGCGCGGCAATCTTCTCTGCTTTATCCCGCGCCCGGCGGTATTTTTCTTCCGCTGCCAGGTACTGGGGTGTCAGATTGGCGGGCATTAATGCTCACCTGCCTTGTTCACACGCACGCCTCCCAACAGTAAAAAGACCCTCCTCCACCTCTGCACCGGAGTAGCCTTTATTCTTTTCCCGGAGAAAGAGGGTCATCAGGTTAGTTGAAAAAAGAACCAAACTACAGAGGAGGAAGAATGCACGCCAGTAAAAACCTTGCTCATTTCCCCCGGCATATTATATAATATCCCTCGCCATATCGCAACTATTTGCCGCAATCTATTAATTCGCGGCGCCCTTAAAAACCCCTCCCGCTCCATGGCAAAAATAACCGGGGTAAGAAAGGCTAACCCCGGCGCGTTCCTGAAACTGCTTTTTTGAAAAATTCCCGGTCTCCCGTTTCCGGCAAGGGGTTTTAAAACCTGTACCCACTGGCAAAAAGACGCAAACAGGCGTCAACTGCCTCCGGCTCATAAAGAACCCCCCGGTTTTTTTCGATCTCCGCCAAAGCCTCCCCAATACTCAAGGCCGGCCGGTACGGGCGGTGCGAGGCCATCGCTTCCACCACGTCAGCCACGGCAAGGATCTTGGCGGCCGGAAGAATCTCCTCATCTTTCATGCCCGACGGGTACCCGGAGCCGTCCAGCCTTTCATGGTGTTGGCGGACTATATCCGCGAGCGGCCACGGGAAATCCACCCCTTGTAAAATTTCATAGCCCATCTGCGGGTGGGTTTTGATCAGGCTGAACTCCAGTTCGTGCAGGCGCCCGGGTTTGTTCAGGATCTCGGCGGGCACAAAAATTTTTCCCAGGTCATGGACCATCCCGGCCATTCGTACCGCTTCAACCTCTTCCGCGGGAAGCCCCATCTCTTTGGCGATCGCCCACGCCAGATGGGCTACGCGTTTCTGGTGGCCGGCGGTATACGGATCCCGCTTCTCCACAGCCAATGAGATGGTCTCAATAAAGCCCTCAATGATCCGGCGCATTTCATTCAGGCTCCGCAAGTGTTCCCGTTGGATCACCAACTCCATCTCCTGGCTCTTCAGGCGTTTGGCCATGAAGACTCCTTGCAGGGCGTTGTGGAGCATCCGGGCCAGGCTGGTATGCAAAGCACTATCCGGGCTGGCATATTCAAAAAGAGCTATCCCATACGGTGTTTGCTCAAACCAAAGGGGAACAACGATAAAAGCATGGGGTTTCCCGGAGATTTTAGCAGAGGGCGGGAGCAATTCACGGGCGGAAAAAACAACCGGCCGCTCAGGTTCGATCCTGATCCTTTCCTGAGCATTGTAGCCTAAAAGCAACCGGAGTTCATTGCCGTCACCGGTCCGGTCGCCACAAAATTCGGAAATGTAACAGCTGGTGATGCCCAGTTCCGGGAGGTGCTCTGCCAGGATGTTTATCAACCAATTTAACTCCGAAGCAAGGAGAATCTCCATCCGGAGCCGGTCAAGGGCTTCTTCGGTATGAATCAGCTGGCGGTATTTTATCCTCTCTTTTAACGCCGCCTTTTCGGCGATCATCACCCGCAACTGGTGGTAGAGGTTTTCAACCTCTAGATAAACCCCGTGGTCAATGCCATTGGCCAACAACTGCCGGCGAAGGCGGGAAAGGAGGGTCTGCCAGGAAAGGAGATCCTCGTCGGCCCATAAGGCTTCCTGTAAAAGGGTGCTGACTTTCTGTAAAAAAGACCGGTTATCGGCGGGAATCCCCTGCTCTTCCAAGACGACCAGCAACTGCGCCAGTTCCTCTTTTAGCTCTTTCTTCCCTCCCTGGGAAGCGGCAGTGCTCCCCAGGAGTCCGGCGGCCGCCTCCGGGTTGCTCCCTTCTTTCCCCGGCGCAACCGTTGTGGCGCAACCCTTGTTCCCGTTAGGATTTACCCCCTCCCCGGCGGTAATTACCGCTTCGGAGAAACAACCGCATGATTCCCGGAAAACCGGTTTTGTCGGTACGACAATCTTCGGCGGGACCTCCCGCCCGTCCAAGAGCGCAAGAAGCGTCTCCACCGCCAACCAGCCCTGCTCGTATAAGGGCTGGTTGACCGTGGTCAGAGTCGGTGAAGAATAAACCCCCTCTTCCAGGTCGTCAAAACCAACAACGGAGATCTCTTCGGGGACAGGGATCCCCCGTTCCCGCAGTTCTTTCAAAGCCCCCAAGGCCATGTTGTCATTGGCCGCAACAATCACATCGATCTCTTCCACGGCATTCTCCGCCAAAAGCCTGCGGACGGCGGCCTCCCCGCCTTCCAGGGTGAAATCCCCCGCCACCACCAGGCCGGGGTTAAAAACCAGGCCGTGCTTTTCAAGGGTATCCCGGAAAGTGGCAAGCCGCTCCATGGAATCCTGGTTGTCTTCGGGGCCGCTGATAAAAGCGAACTTCTTGTATTCGTGTTTTTTGATCAGGTGTTCCAAGAGTTCTTGCAAGCCGCTGGCATTATCCGCCATAATGGTTGGGATCCCCTCCAGTTCCATGGTCACGCTGACAAGGAGGAGATCACCGAACTTCCGGCAAAACTCCGCCACCTGTTCCCTGGTGGAAAAATGCCCGATAATGGCGGATAAAACCACCAGGCCGTCCACATTTTCCTCCCCGACATAGTCATAGATCATATTCCGCTGGGCTTCATAGTCGCGGTTGGAATTGATCGCCCCGCCTTCGAAGCAAAATATATCGACCCCTTTTTCCCGGGCGCAGGCAAAGGCGCCATGGATAATACTTGCATGGCATTGTGAATTGAACCAATCGGTCAGCACACCAATGCTCCGGCGTTTTTCAGGAAAACGTTTCTCCCGGTCCATGCATAAACCTCTCTTAAACAATTTTTAGGTATTTATAACAACCCTGTTCAAAATATTGTCTCAGTTTTAGCCTTCGCTAACCGGCTCCCAGAAGCCTCCCCAGGGAACCAGCTTCTTACTTCAGCCCGGAGTTTTTCTTCTGTAGTTTTCCCAGTAACTCCCGGACCCTCGCCTCCTGTTTTTCTGTTTCTTCCCGGTCAAGTTCAAAGCGGACTTTAAGCCAACTGCCTTCTCCCGCCTCTTGCGGGAGGAACTCCCTGGCCACGGTCAACTCAATCTCCTCATCCCCGAGCAAGACCACGGCGTAACCATTTTCAAACCGGTCGACAACGGCTTTCACCGTATCCCCTCCCCAGTTCTTGCCCTTATCTACATGTTCACGTCAGCATGCACCTGCACGGGGCCGCGGTCGCATATGCGGGAAACCAGCCCTAAGCCACCGCGTGTTTTTTATATTGCAATCCTATTATAGCATAACCGGAGGGGTAAGCATACCCGGCGGATTTGGTGCCGCTTTTCCTAACTGCAGTCTACAGGCGTACAGTGGCAAGCATCTTCTTTGTAACAAAAAAAGGAATCTTTCATAAAAAAATAGTGACGCTCGTCATGATGAACATCACTATTTTCAGATCGGGAGCAACCGGTTTGATGTCACGAAGACACTTCGCAACCTTTTTTCCTTAATTCATTGATGATCTCCCTGGCAGTGTCATCAAGGGGATTGTCATCAATGACTAGGCGCGACAAATTCGGCAAATCCAGTAATACGCTTATGTCGCTGATCTGGTTGGAGCTAAGATCGAGATACCACAGATTAGTCAAATCCGCCAGTGCGTCTATTTTACTGATTTGGTTGGAATGAAGATTAAGGTATGAGAGATTCTTCAAATCCTTCAATACGCTTATGTCGCTGAGTCCGTTTAAACGAAGACTAAGATGCGACAAATTTTCCAAATTTGATAGCACTTCGAGATCGCTGTCTTCGATATTTGTGGAATCAAGATGGAGAGATGATAAAAGTGTCAACTCCGACAGCACGCTTATGTCATCGATCGGGTTGGAATCCAGACCGAGGGAGCGTAAATTCCTTAGATTTGAGAGCACACTTATGTTGCTAATATTATTGAAATTAATACGGAGAATAGACAAATTTGTCAAACTCGACAGTTTGCTTATATCGCTGATCTCAAGCAACCGCCAAAGATCGCTCGCGTAAATATCATCGGCACCCGGTTTGTTAATGGATCTCTAATCACAGCTTCCAAGTTCTCATCGATAAACCCGACAAAAGTCGGCGGGGAGATCGGGATCTCCACCGAAACTGTATTGCTAAAGAAGTGAAAACTCGCCTGTCCATGGCCTTCGCCAACAATAACGCCTTCTGCATTTTTTGCTGTGACAATAATAATCCAATCAACGGAAGGATTTACTGTCACGGTCGCCGTCAGGCCTTTAATTCCCTGTTTAGCAAAGGCGTGCCTAAACCTGCTGAATCCTTTCACATCAAACCTATCAACGTTTTCTATCTCCTCATCCAGTAAAAAGGTGAGCTCAAGCTGGCCGCCCTTTGGAGTTGGTGGTGTGGAACGGCACCCCGGCAGGACAATAAGGAGAAAACAGAGTATGGTATATATGAGCTTTTTCACGGGTCAAACCTCCTTATGGTCATAAATCAACCTTGCAACCGTTTTTCTTTAGTTCAGCAAGGATCCCCTGGGTATCCGGGTCATTAAGGGGATTGCCATTAAGTCTTAAACGCAACAAATTCGGCAAATCCCGCAGTGCGCTTATGTCGTTGATCTTGTTATTGCTGAGATTGAGTTCTTTTAAATTCTTCAGGGAAGACAGTGCGTCTATCTTCTCGATCCCGTTATTGCCAAGATCAAGATATACCAGACTCGTCAAATTCCCCAGTATACTTATGTCCTCCAGTTGGTTATTCTGAAGATATAGAGATAACAGATTCGTTAGACTCCCCAGTGCGTTTATCTCCTTAATCTTGTTATCATTAAGATAAAGGTGCCGCAGGTTCGCCAAGTCCGCAAGTTCATTAATATTCTCGATTCCATTGCCGCCAAGATAAAGCGTTGACAAATTCGTCAATTTGGATACCACATCTACTATGGGTAATACGTCCATCTCTTCACTCTGGATATTCTCAAGATTGAGGTACGACAGATTCGTTAAACCCCCCAGTCGGCTTATGTCTTTGATTTTGTTTCCCTTAAGACTGAGCCGCGTCAATCTCGGCAAATCCGGCAGTGTTTCTATGTTTTCGATTCTGTTCCAACCAAGATGAAGCGTTGACAAATTGGGCAAACCCGATAATGGCCCTATATCAACAATCCGGTTCCTTTCAAGATTAAGCTCCTTTAGCTCTTCGCAATATTCTATCCCGGATAGATCTTCAATCCCTTTATAGTTGGCAACAAACTTAGTCAACTGCCATAGATCACACGAGAGGATTTTCCCTGTAGATTTAGAAATAGCTTCTCTGATCGCAGCTTCCAGGTTTTCATCGACAAATGTCACAGTAGTTGTTGGGGTGATTGGAATCTCGATGGAAACTGTCTTTTGGAAGATAACGGTCACCTGTTTTTCTCTACCCGCGCCGATAACTTCGTCCGCGGCATTTTTGGCTTTGGCAATAATATCCCAATTACCGGCTTCTAAATCAATAGTCACAGTTGGATCTTTGGCCCCTGTTAACATAAAACCATATCCAAACTCGTTGACCCCTTCCACATCATAACTGTCGACGTCTCCAATCTCCTCGTCAAGTAAAAAAGTGACTTCCAGATATCCGTTTTCCGGCGAATCCAGTTCTTGGGAACGACAGCCGGGCAGGATGATAAGGAGAAAGCAAAAAATGACACACATGAACCCCTTCATTAACTAACCCTCCCTCGAGCTATGTATAAATCCTTCCGGTGCCAGTTCATACCGGGGTTTCTTCTTACGATAAATTGATAATACTTTATGTAATTTTACCACTTTTTAGCAAAAAAGGAATATTTCATAAAAAAGTGACGTTCGTCATTACGAACGTCACTTTTTTTGGGTTCATTCATAGCTGAATGTGAGGTTCCCCTTCTTTCCATAAGATATTTTCTGTAAAGACCTACAGTAGTTTTCCACTAAACTATTTGGGAGACTTTCTCCTCCCCCAGGAACTTATACTGGGCCATAAAAAGCCGGTAGTAAAGGCCTTTGGCCCGCAGAAGCTCCTCATGGGTCCCTTCCTCTTTGATCCGGCCTTCGTCAATGACCATGATCCGGTCGGCATTCCGGATAGTGGACAACCTGTGGGCGATGACAAAAGAGGTCCGGCCGGCTAAAAGCCGTTCAATCCCCTTTTGGATCAGGCGTTCAGTTTCGGTATCCATCCCGGCGGTGGCCTCATCAAGGATGAGAATCCGGGGATCGGCCAGGAGCGCCCGGGCAAAGGCAATCTGCTGCCTCTGGCCGAAGGAAAGCCGGGAACCACGCTCATTAACGTTGGTCTCATACCCGTGTTCCAGCTTCATGATGAAATCATGGGCCTGCACCGCCTTGGCGGCGGCGATAATCTCCTCGTCCGTCGCGTCCAGCTTCCCGTACCTGATGTTATCTTTGATGCTACCGGAGAAGAGGAAGGTATCCTGGAGGACCACCCCCATCTGGCTACGGAGGCTCTCCATGGTAACATCCTTCACATTGTACCCGTCGATCAGGACCTCTCCCTCCTGCGCCTCAAAGAAACGGCCAATCAGATTGATGATACTGGTCTTCCCGGCGCCGGTGGGCCCGACGAGGGCGATCCGCTCCCCGGGTTTCACATGGAAGCTGATATTCTCCAAAACCCGCCGGCCGTTTTCATAGCCAAAAGAGACGTTCCTAAAGATCACTTCACCCTTGATCCGGGGAAGCGGGACCGCGCCTTCCTTGTCTTTAATCGCCGGTTCAATATCCAAGATCTCAAAGATCCTCTCCGCCCCGGACATATTTGAGACCAGGATATTATAGAAGCTGCTGATATTCATCACCGGCTGCCAAAACATGGAGAGGTACCCGGTAAAGGCGACCAGGAGACCGATGGTGATGGTCCCGGTATTCAAGAGCCTGACCCCGAACCAGAAGACCACGATGGTCCCGAGCCCCCATGACATCTCCACCGACGGCCAGAACATGTTATTCATCCGGACCGCGTTGATGAAGGAGTTCACGCATTCCCGCAAAAGACCCCGGAATTCACTGTTGGCCCGCTCTTCCGCGGTGAAACTCTGGATCACCCTGATCCCGGAGAAGTTTTCGTGCGTAAAGGCGTTGGTATTGGAGACCTTCCGCCGGTGTACCATCCACCGCCTGTGCGAGACCACCTGGATCATACTCATGAAAACAAAGAGAAACGGCAAGGCGACGAAGGAACCCAGCGCCAACTGGTAATTCATGGATAGCATAATAACCACCACCGCGGCAATGGTGGCCAGATTCGGGATGAGGCTGGTAATACTATTGGTAAAGAGGTCGCTCAGGGAATTGACATCCCCGATGATCCGGGCGAGGATCTTCCCCACTGGCCTGCTGTCAAAGAAAGAGAGGGGGAGCTTTTGAATATGTACAAAAAGCTCCTGCCGGATGGTTAAGAGGATCTTATTGGTAATCCCGGAGACCAGTTTAATCTGGCGCCTGGCGCAAAAGACCGCCAGCAGGTTCATTGCCACCATCCCTGCGCCCAAGAGCAAAAGGCCGGGGTAGTTCCTGGCGAAAATATACTTGTCAATAGCCAGCTTCATGAAGTAGGGGTTCAGCAGTCCGACCCCGGTCACAATCCCGATCATAATGACGGCCTCCGCCGCCTGCCGCTTGTACGGGCGGAGGTAGGAAAAGAGTCTCAGTATAACCTTGATGCGCAATGGTTTTTTGACGTATTCTTCATCCTTTAGGTAGATAATAGGCATTTGACGCCCTCCTTTTTTCCCCGCACGCACGGGTTATCTTTTACCCACCGAGTCATCAGCGGTTTTTACCTCTCCGTTTTTTCCTCAGCGCGCGGCCGTCTCTTATCCTGCTGTCTCCGCCGCAAGCCCACGGAACTGCTCACAGTATATCCGGTAGTATCTCTGTTTCAGCGCCAGGAGTTGTTGGTGGTTGCCTCTCTCCACCACCTCGCCGTCTTCGATGATGAGAATCTCATCGGCATCCTTGACCGCAGAGATCCGGTGGGCAATGATGATCTTCGTCCGGTCGCCCTCCGCGGCCAGCACCTTCTGGACCCGGTATTCGGTCTCCATATCCAGGTTGGAGGTGGCGTCGTCCAGGATGAGGATCTTGCCCTTTTTCACCAGGGCCCGGGCGATGGTCAACCGTTGCTTTTCCCCTCCGGAAAGGCCGATCCCTCTCTCCCCGATGACCGTCGCCGAACCTTCGGGCAGTTCAACAATGAAATCATCAGCCGCCGCATCTGCCAGCGCCTTTTTGATCTCGGCTTCGGCGACACCCTCCGCGCCAAACCGGACATTCTCCTCAATGGTATTGGAGAAGAGGAAAGGCTCCTGCATAACCACGGAAACCTCCGACCTTAACAACTGCAGGGGCAGGTCCTTGATGTCGATCCCGTCCAGGTAAATCGTGCCGCCGGTGCAATCATAATACCTGGGGATCAGGTTAATGATGGAGCTTTTCCCCGCACCGGTCATCCCCATGATCGCCAGCGTCCCGCCGGGCCTTACCCGGAAGCTGATATCTTTCAGGATCAACCGGCCATTATGTTCGAAGGAAACCCGGTCAAAGATGATTTCCCCGCGGATCTCCCTTGGCGCCACCGGGTTTTCCTTCTCCTTGATCACCGGTTTTTCCGCAAAGAGTTTTTCAATCTTCCCGGCGGAGGCCCGCGCTTCCGCCAGGAGATTGGTGAGCCAGCCGAGCATCCGCATGGGCCAGATAATCATGTAAATATAATTACTGAACGCCACCAGGGTACCGATGGAGATCTCTTCCCGGATCACGAACCAGCCGCCGCCGGTAATGACCAGGACCACCGCGAGATTGGTCAAGAACTCAATCAGCGGGAAGTATCTCCCCCAGATCATCGCCTGTTCCACTCTGAGGTCGTAGTTCTCCTTGTTCTGGGTAAAAAACTTTAAAATCTCGTATTTTTCCCTGCCAAAGGCCTTGACCAACCGTACGCCGGCCAAATTCTCCTGGGCGGTGGTATTGATCTTCACCCCTTGGTCGCTGATCTTCCCAAAGACCTCGCCGATCTTTGCTTCCAGCCGGAAGGCGATCCAGGCGATAAAAGGCATGAGCGCCACCGCGACCAGGGCCAGCCGCCAGTGGATGGTGAATAACATGACGGTGGCGACGGTAAAATAGACGACCTGTTCGATGAAGAGCATCCCGCCAAAACAGACCAGGCGGAAGATATTATCCACGTCCTCCTTGAGCCTGGACATCAACTCGCCGGTGTTGATCTTGTCAAAGAAGGAAAAGGAGAGGGACTGCAGGTGAGCGAATAACTCCTGCCTGAGTCTTTCCACCACCCTTTGCCCGCCCGTGTCAAAAAGCAATTCCTTGGAGTAACCGAGGACCGCGCGGGTGATGGTGATGCCCATCAGCGCCGCCAATATCACAGTCAACAACTCCATCCTGCCGCCGATGATAACCTCGTCAATGGCCACCCTCAGCAGCCGGGGGTTGAGCATGTCAAGCCCGATACTGATAAAGATAAAGCTGGTTCCCACGATGAAATACCATTTGAACTGTTTGATATAGGAAAATATCCTGTCCATAATATCCTCCTCGTTGCTCGTTGTTCGTCGTTCGTCGCTCGAGTTGTGGTATGATTTGTGGCCGTGACTCGCCCTTCGTGATTCGTTGCTCGTCGTTCGTCGCTCGGATCATGGTTTATTATTTGTGGCTCGTATGAATGGACATTGCCTGGCCTCCCTTACTCTTCGTACGTGGGCGTACACTAAAAAAGGCCATGGATTTTCCTCCATGGCCTTTCC
>LSQX01308831.1_pt1 | contig 21111 bp, 18 predicted proteins | sample 654561 | NCBI WGS metagenome assembly LSQX01 (sample SAMN04489861, study PRJNA283612) | anaerobic digester metagenome | isolation source: 4 biogas reactors fed with cattle manure at either 37C or 55C with and... | place: Denmark: Kongens Lyngby | collected 2014 | reverse complement strand
AGCGTTTCTGGGAACATAAGGGTGTGGATTTCAGAAGGTTTCTAAAAAGCAGCTATGTCAGCGCTATAGCCTTGATTAAGGGTGAAGATGAAATGCCTGGCGGAAGTACCCTTACACAGCAGATGGTGAAGAACCTGACCGGTAATATGAAAATAACAGCAAAGCGAAAGATTCAGGAGATTTGGCAGGCTCTGAAGCTTGAACGGGAAGGGCTATCCAAGGAAGATATTCTAACCCGATACCTGAATACGATCCCTATGGGCAGTACAATCTACGGTATCGAAACAGCGGCTCAGGCCTATTACGGAAAGGATGTGCGCGATCTATCCCTTGCTGAATGCGCCAGTCTGGCAGGCATAACCAACTGGCCCAGCCGATATATTCCTCACAGTGAGGAAAATATAGAGAACAACATCGAAAGGACACATCTAATTCTTGGGCTGATGCTGGAACAAGAATTAATTAGTCAGGAAGAGTATGAACTGGCCATGCAGGAGGAAATTCAGTTCACCTTTAACCCTGGTGCCGGTAAGGTTACAAAAACCAGCATCCAGAGCTATTTCGTTGAGGAAGTGATCAAGCAGGTTAAAAAAGATCTGAGTGAGCAAAAAGGGATCAGCCCTCAAACCGCTGAGGATATGATTTACAACTCTGGATTGAAAATTTACACCACACTGGAACCAAAGGTCCAAAGCGCACTGGATGATGTATATATTAACGGTGGAGAAACCTATTTTCCACAGATCAATGAAGAGGCAAAGCTACGGAACGAAATCCCTCAATCTGCAATGGTGGTGCTGGATCCTGCCACAGGTGCTGTCCGTGGGTTATATGGCGGATATGGTAAAAAGGAAGGGAGCGTATTCAACCGTGCTACCCATGAAGATATGCGACGTTCTCCAGGTTCAACCATCAAACCGTTGCTGGTGTATGCTCCCGGAATTGAAACAGGTCGCATTACTGCTGCTACCATTATAGATGATGTTCCCCAGCATATGCGCCTGAATGATCTGTCCATTCCCGAGAAAGAACGGCTGCAGATTTACCCTCGCAATGTCGAAAGGAAAAACTTTGGCCTGACAACTGTCCACACCGGGCTTGTTGAGTCAAGGAACGTTGTGGCCGCCCTCTTGTTGCGTGATTATACTACCTTCAAGGTTGGGCTGTCCTATTTGGAGAAGGTCAATCTCCCGCGCTGGGAAGATGAAGGAAAAATTTCAATTTCCATGGGGGGCTTGACAAAGGGTGTGAACCCGCTGCAAATGGCTTCGGCATACACCGTCTTCGCTTATAAAGGCGTATACTGGGAGCCTTACTTTTATACGCTCATAGAGGATTACAATGATAATGTGGTTCTGGAAAAAAGCCCAAAAAGTACAAAGGTCTACTCCGAGCAAACGGCTTTCATCATGAACAATATTCTGCAGGATGTTGTTAAGAAAGGAACAGGTGTCGGAAACCAGGTATACAATAAGAAAGAGGAAGCTATCCCCACCGCAGGTAAAACAGGAACCGCTGACAGCAGCATCGACAAGTGGTTCTGCGGCGCTACACCCTATTATGTTGCTGCTACCTGGTACGGATATGACAATAATCAGGTTCCCATCTCGCTTACGGCTGCAGAAACGAACAATGCCAAGAAAATCTGGCACACCGTGATGACAAAAATTCATGAAGACTTGGCGCCAATCCCCTTTTTCAATTCAACGCCGCCGAAAATTGTAACCCGCAAGATATGCTTAGATTCCGGGAAACTTGCATCAACCCTGTGCGAACATGATCCAAGAGGCTCCCGGGTGGTTGAGGAATATTTCATCGACGGAACCGAACCCGATTATGGAGAGATCTGTGATGTGCACTATAGGGCCACGGTTTGTACCGCATCAAAGGACGAATTTGGAAGACCTGTTCTTGCGAATGAATTCTGCCCGGAAGCAGAAGTAAAAGAACAGATCTTCATCCGAAGACCGAAGGAATATAAACCTGCATTCCCTACTGATCCCTACCCGGAAGACTGGAAATATGAGATTTACGAAGGTGAATACTGTACTGTGCATAATCCACCACCGATAGATGATATCAGGAATGCAACCGACGCTTCACCATTTGTTCTTACACCAGCACCTACACCATTCTGGCCGTACTAACAAGTACGGTCAGATATGGTTAATATTTTGTCAGGTACATCAGTCGTATTTTATCGGCGATCGTAGCGATAAATTCTGAGTTTGTAGGATGAGCATCTTTTCTATTCTCAGCATATGTAAAAAACTTAGCGAGCTTTTCGGGGTTCATTCTTTGCCATACCTTTTGAATGGCGCCCCGGATAGCTCTTTCCACCTTCCCCGGTGTGGTATTGAAGCTTTCAGCAATCATCGGATACAGCTCTTTAGTTATAGGGATGAATCCCCGTTCGCTTAGAACAGTTTCCAAAATTGCCTTTTGAAGATATCCATAACCACTTAGGTGGGCGGGAACACCAATGTCCCGTAAAGCTTTTATTACATCCGCTTCAGCATAGTCTCGAAGGGTATAAGACTGTCTCTCTTTAGCACGGATAGCACGGGGCTGGCTATTCATTGCCGTCGGTATCCTGAAATTTGGTTTTTTGTTTCTTTCTGAATCCTGATAAACCTGCAGAATTCTTTTGGGCAGTAAATTCATGTCATAGGGTTTCATAATATAATATTCCGCCCCAAGGCTTAAAGCCTTTTTTATGTATTTGTCCTGTCCAATAGCAGTTAGCATAATGATCACCGAATTATGCAGCTCTTCTTCCTTTTGAAGCTCTTCAAGAACTGCAATACCGTCTTTTTGTGGAATAACCAGATCCAGAAGAACGATATCTGGTTTCGTTTCAGTAATGCCTTTAATCGCCGCCTCGCCATCATATGCCTTTCCAATTATCTCGAAATTTGGAATATTGCTTAAGCTTTCTTCCACAAGCTGAATATACTCCTCGCTGTCATCAACAACATATACAGTTATTTTTTCATTCACAATCCTCACCATACCTAATCATTTCATTCCGATGAAAGCTTTTCATTGTTGAAGTTTCATTTTCTGCCCATTATGTTCCTTCAAGTTCAATCTATGTTGATTCAACCAAAAAGCTCTTATCTATCATATTATATTCCATTTTGATTGAAGATAACAATACTTTCCAGAACAAACTTTAACAAATTGTTCAATTATATTGTAAATTTTCTGTAAATAGAGCCTTCTAAATGAATAAAATGTTATTTTATGTCATATTATTACAATAATGATCAATTATCGGGGTGGCCGAGGGCCAAAGTACTGATAGAAATTGCATAGAATTCCGCCGTTATACAATTTTCTCTTTTTGTTGGCTTTCTGACCGAAATGTTGTTCGAACTCAAGATCGGACGTAATGACATAAAAAGACCAGGTATCGAAATTTTTTTTGAAGGTTTCAGACATTTCCCTGTACAGGCCCACATTCTGGGATTTTTCCCCCATACGTTCCCCATATGGCGGGTTTGTTACTATAACGCCATACTGGTAACGGGATGAGGTTTCCTTCATGGGCCGCACCTGGAAATGGATGACATGGTCTACTTCTGCTTCTCTTGCATGGAATCGGCATGCGTCAATTGCGTTTGGGTCGATATCATATCCGAATATTTGGAGCTGTTTCTCATTCCGGGCCAGATCACAAGCCTCCTCAACAGCCTTTTCCCATAGTTCGGACCGGATATTTGTCCAATATTGGGCATCAAATGAGCGGTTCAGCCCGGGTGCAAGGTTCAATCCAATCATTGCTGCTTCGATAGGAATCGTACCTGAGCCACAGAAAGGATCCAGCATGGCCTTTTCTGGGGTCCACCGGCTGATCAGCAAAAGAGCACTGGCAAGAGTCTCTTTCAGCGGAGCAAGTGTGGTTCTCCTGCGGTAACCGCGCTTGTGAAGGCCTTCGCCCGAGGTATCAATTCCTAAGATAACCCTGTCTTTCAATATCCAGAACATAATTTTATATTTCGAACCATCTTCCGGGAAGATCTGTAGACCATACTTCATTTTTAATCTTTCTACAACAGCTTTTTTTATTATGGATTGACAGTCAGAAATACTCATCAGGGTAGAGCGAACACAACTGCCTGTTACCGGAAAAACCGCATCGGCAGGAAGCCAGTCTTCCCAGGGCAATGCTTTGGTCCCTTCAAAAAGCTGATCAAAGGTTTTTGCCTGAAACTCTCCCATTTTAAGAAAAACTCTGTCAGCACACCGAAGCCACATGTTTGCCCTGCATATGCCCGACAAATCAGTGGTAAACGTAACCTTGCCATCTTCTGTATGAACCTCATCATATCCCAGATGCTTTAATTCTCTCGCCACAACAGCCTCGACACCGAAAAGGGTGGTTGCAATCAACTGAACTTTATTCTTCATATAGGCTAACCTCTCTGGTTTTTAATAAGTAAATACAATACCCATATTCCAATATAGGGCCCCTTTCGGGCTATTCTTTAACAAAGCAGGACCCTCCGATAAATTCCTTAAGAATTGAATTCGACGGAATGTCATCACTATCAATTGGCAGGAAATAGCTTAAGAATTCCACAAGCCTTCTGGATTCTGAATAATGCGGCTGTGTGGAGTCAATCTCCAGTAAGATAGGCAATGCCAGATTTTTCAGCACACCAAGCTCATATATCAGCGATGAATTGAACATTACGTCTGCATGCTCCTGGAACGGGAAAATATTCTTCTCTTCGCCACGCCTTACAGATGGCCACAACTCTATCGTCTTCTCTGCCGAACAGCCTCTGAACTGGTAATCCCGAACAATTCTTCTGACAAAGCGCAAATCAGTAGTTGGGATCCGGTTATGCCGATCAATCCGCATGGAAGTAATTGCACTGATATAGATTTTGAATTTGCTGCTGTCACTGACCTCGGCTGTAAGCCTCGGATTCAGCCCATGAATTCCTTCAATCACCAAAACTTTTCCTTCTCCAAGGCTTAGTTTTTTGCCACTATACTCCCGTTTGCCAGTTAAGAAATTGTATGTCGGAATACTGACCTCCTCGCCGTTGATCAAGCGATTTAGCTGTTCGTTGAATAGCTTCAGGTCGACGGTTTCCAAGGCTTCATAATCTGGCTTTCCATACTCATCCAGAGGAGTTTTGTCTTTGTTTACAAAGTAATCATCCAAAGAAATGTTTACAGGGATCAACCCGTTCACACGCAGCTGTATGGACAGACGCTGCGCAAAGGTGGTTTTTCCCGACGATGATGGCCCCGCAATTAAAACGATCTTTATTTTATCTCGTTGGTCGAAAATCATGTCGGCTATCCGTGCAATCTTTTTTTCATGGAGGGCTTCGGAAATCCAGATAAACTCATCCACTTTCCCCGCTTCCACAATATCATTCAATTTACCCACATTATCTACGCCCAGAATACTAATCCATTCCCGGTACTCACTGAATATTTGGAAAAGCTTCTGGGGTATTTCATGCTCTTCAAGGCTGTTTGGGTTGGTTATCCTGGGAGATATCAGAACAATCCCACCATTGTCATACTCTAAACGGAACTGGCGCAGATATCCAGTGGAAGGCACCATATATCCATAGAAATAATCTTCCATACCATCAAGAGTATAAAAGCTGACATAGGACTTTTTACGATACTTGATAGCCCCATAACGATCTTGCCTGTTTTCTTTGAGGAACCGCAGCTTAGCTTCTTCTGTGGGCATGGTCTGTTTATAGAAGGGAAGATCCTTCACAACAAGATCAAACATCCTTTTTTCAACTTTTGAAACGTCCTCGGCATTCAGTTGCTTGTTTGAGGCTTCGAAAAAAATTCCTCTGCTGACCGAATGGCGTACCTCAATTTCTTCTTTTGGAAACACGTCATAAAAAGCTTTCACGAGAAGGAAAATAAGACTTCTCTGGTATATTCTCACGCCATCTGCATTTGACAGATCCAAAAAACTGATGTTGCAATCTTCCATGAGTGGATAGGTTAGTTCCCTGATTTCATTGTTTACTTTGCCGGCAACTATAGCAGGCCTGTCTTCCAAGTTGAGGTCTCCCATCAGCTTTTCCAGCGTCGTTCCCTTTTCAGTTTCTTTCTTTTCCCCATTAATGGTAACTGAAATTAATTCGGATCGCATCATAAACCTAACCTCCTGTTCTATTTTTATGAGCTCATTCGCGGATAAATTATGATAAGCATATCGTTCCCTTTTGGCGTTCTCTTTAGCAGTCTTTGCGAAACTGAATGATGTTTCGGGTTCTGCGGTATTCCGTAAATTGATAGCGAAGACCGGTTTCGCTGATCTGAATTTGCCCTTCATCAGCTAATTCCCAATCAGCAAGCGTATCAAATCGAGGCAGAAACGCATCGGCTTCAAACACAGCTAAAAAGCGGGTGATATAAGCCTTGGTACAATACGGTAGCAATTGTCGATATATGCTTTCTCCGCCAAAAACATAGATTTCACCCTGATAATCTCTTAAGAGATCCACCAATTCAGGAATACTGTATGCAACCATTGCGTTGTCTAGATTGAAATCCCTGTTGGTGGTTAGGACAATATTTCTTCTATTCGGCAGCGGCTTTCCTTCGGGAAACGATTCAAGGGTTTTGCGGCCCATGACAATCACTTTCCCCTTCGTTTTACTGGAAACATGCTTCATATCTTCGGAAACCCTGGCCAAAAGGCGATTTTGAAATCCAATACCCCAGTTTTGATCTGCGGATGCAATGATAATCCATTCCTGCACAAAAATCACCCCTTCTATACCGCAACGGGTATCCCTTTGATTTGCGGGCCCGTCTGATAGTTTTCCAATGAGAAGTCTGCAACCGTAAAATGATAAAAATCCCGCACCTCGGGGTTCATTACAATCTTGGGTGCTGGGTAGGCTTCTCTTGCCAAAAGCTCTTCTATCAGTGGTATGTGTCGATCATAGATATGTGCATCTGCAATAACATGAACCAATTCTCCGGGCAACAAGCCTGAAACCTGAGCAAACATATGGATGAGAAGAGCATATTGTGTCACATTCCAGTTGTTCGCCACCAAAACATCCTGTGAACGTTGGTTCAAAATACCGTTCAGCCGATTTTGGGTTACATTGAAGGTCATACTGTAAGCACAGGGATACAATGCCATCTCATGCAGATCTGCGTGGTTGAACAAGTTGCTTACCATTCTTCGGCTGTTGGGGTTGTGTTTCAATTCGAACAGAATACGATCAACCTGATCGAACTCTCCCTCCGGGTATTGATGTTTCACCTGAAGTTGATATCCATACGCTTTTCCAATTGTCCCATCGTTATCGGCCCAGGCATTCCAGATTTTACTGTTCAAATCTGCAATCCTGTTCGACTTTTTTTGCCATATCCACAAGATTTCGTCCAGGGCTGCTTTCATATTTGTGGGCCTCAGAGTTAATATGGGGAACTCTTCGGATAAATCATATCGGTTCACCACCCCAAATTTTTTCAGTGAATGGGCTGGGGTACCGTCATCCCATCTGGGCCGTACCTGGTGACCATACGAACTTACACCATGATCGAGAATATCTCTGCACATTTCCTTGAAAACCAGATCTGCCCTGCTCAATAAATACCACTCCTATGATGAAATCAGTGTCTTCAAAATACTATAAAATACTATATCATGGAAAAGCCATTCTCTCAAGGCATCGTTTTTTCCACGAAAAGTCTTTCGAAAAGACGATAGCGCTTCAAAGAGTGCCCTTGCAGAATATAAAGCCATACAGGATCATACCGCAGGGCCGAAAGGTGGCCAAGCATGGAGCACCAATAGCAAGACGCCAACCGCTTAATGTGATTGGCGTCTTTTTATCCGTAAAGGCTTTTTCCAGCGACAAAGGCTTTTTCCAGGAAGCTACAACGCAAAATAGTTTTTCGCATTGTAGTAGCTGATCTCCCGAACCATGTCCCCCAGCATTTGCAAATCCGTATTTACTTCACCTTGTTCTGCCCAGTTACCGATAATATTGCATAAAATGCGGCGGAAATATTCGTGCCTTGTAAAAGACAGAAAGCTTCTTGAATCGGTAAGCATACCGACAAACCTTCTTAAAAGGCCTACATTGGCCAAGGCTATCATCTGCTTTTCCATTCCATCCTTTTGATCATTAAACCACCAGCCCGAGCCAAGCTGAATCTTTCCGGGAACTTCTGTGCCCTGGAAACAGCCCATTATGGTCGCGAGCGTTTCGTTGTCTTTTGGGTTCAGGCTGTATAGAATCGTTTTCGGAAGCTGACTGGTACTGTCCAGCGCATCCAAAAAGGCTGCCAATGATTTGGCCTGATGGCTGTCTCCAATAGCATCAAAACCAGTATCTGGGCCCAGAATACTGTACATTCTGGAATTATTGTTTCGAATCGTGCCCACATGAAGCTGCATTGCCCAGCTTCTTTTTGCATATTCTCTTCCCAGAAAGACAAGCATTTTTGTTTTGTACCGGTCTGCATCAGCCCGTGTCACCTTATTTCCGTCAATTGCCAGTCTGAAGATATTTTCTACTTCTTCATCCGTAGCTTCTGCATAAATCGCATACTCCAAACCATGATCGGATATCCTGCAGCCATTGTCATGGAAGTAATCCATCCTGCTTTGCAATGCTTCCTTCAACGCAGCAACAGAAGATATCGTGATGCCGGTTGCCTGTTCCAGCCTGCCGATATACTCTGTAAAGCCCGGCATATCAAGATTCAGTGCCTTATCCGGTCTAAACGTGGGATAAACCCCGACAGGGAATGTGGGATCGTTTTTGATGGCTTTATGGTATTCCAGCGTATCTGCAGGATCGTCAGTGGTACAAATCACTTCCACATTGGATCTGAGAATAAGCCCTCGCGCTGAAAAATCATCACCTTGCAGCATTTCATTGCATTGATTCCAAATCTCCTCTGCAGTGGCTGGCGACAGGATGCTGTCGATGTTGAAATATCGCTTCAATTCAAGATGGGTCCAGTGATATAGTGGATTTCCAATCAGATATGGCATCGTCCCGGCCCATTTCATAAACTTTGCTTTATCATCCGCGTCTCCGGTAATGTATTTCTCTTCAACACCGTTAGCCCGGATTACACGCCATTTGTAATGATCTCCGCCCAGCCAAAGTTCGGTAATGTTCCTGTACCTTTTGTTCTCTGCGATTTCCTTCGGGTTTAGATGACAATGATAATCAATGATCGGCATACCTTTTGCATCGTTGTGATAAAGGTTTCGTGCGGTCTTACTTTGAAGCAGAAAATCTTCATCCATAAATTTCAACATACCTTTTTCATTCCTTTCCCGGTTGATTTCTTGTGAATGACTCACTCTATAATAGCACAAGGCGAAGATATATATACTTCGTCGCCTCTGCTATTTTCAGCCGTATTCAGCCCGATTCAGCACGATTCAACTTGAAAGCGCTTACAGGTTGCTTTATACTAAATATACCACTTGTTAAGTTAGACTGCAATATTTTATCGATGAGGACGTTCCCCGGAGGGAGGTGGATTTTATGAACATTTATGATATTGCAAAAGAAGCAGGGGTATCTATTGCAACGGTATCAAGGGTTCTTAACGGCAGTGAAAATGTAAGAGATCTGACGCGGCAAAAAGTTGAGAAAGTTTTAAAGAAATATAACTATGTACCAAGCGCCATCGCACGGGGTTTAATGACAAATTCCATGAAAACCATTGGTATCGTGACCATTGATATCCGAAACCTGTATTATGCGAACGTTGCCCATACCATAGAGCAAGCTCTCCGTATCATCGGGTTCAATTCAATTCTGTGTAATACCGGATATGATATTGAACAAAAAATAGGCTACTTGAGAATGCTGACAGAGAAAAAGGTTGATTCGGTCATTCTCGTCGGCTCAACCTTCAGAGATCCTCTGTTGGATAAACCAGTGTTGGAAATCTCAAAGCAGATTCCCGTCATTATTGTCAATGCTTATTATGGCTACCCGAATACATATTCCATTCAATGTGACGACAGGAAAGCATTGGAGAAATTCGTGGAGTATCTGGCTCACAGGGGACGTAGGAATTTTCTGTACTTGTATGACGCGGACACATTCAGCGGAAACCTGAAGCTGGAAGGTTTTCAGAAAGCAGCATCAAAACACGGAAACATCGCGGGTATCCATTTAATCCGTTCGGGGATAGACGAGGCTGCAAATAAAACAAAAGAACTTTTACGCTCTGGAATCCTGTTCGATGCCGTTCTAACCAGTGAGGATCTAACTGCGATTGGTGTTCTTCAGGGCCTTCGTGAAAACGGGATTGCTGTTCCTGAGCAAGTAAGCGTTGTCGGTTACAATAATTCAATTCTGTCCTTATGTTGCCATCCTCTTCTCTCTACGGTCGACAGCCGAATGGAGGATATGGGGAAACTTGCCGTAAAAGTGCTGCACCAGGTTCTCTCAGGAGAACGGGCTGAAAACTCGATAAAAATCGCCCCTCAGCTTATTTTTCGACAGACAACATAACCCCGCGTTCCAACACATGGGAAAAGGGCTTTTGCAGCCCTTTTGTGCTATCTGCCCAGTATACGCTTTCCTTTGATAACCCTAATCAGGACTGTAACAATAGCCAAAACAAGGAGAATGTGTATAAACCCGCCAAGTGTATAGGAGGTTACAACTCCTAAAAGCCATAATCCTATCAGGACAATTGCAATGGTCCATAGCATGTTTATCACGCACCTTTCAAATTTGTTTTTCCCAGAATGAATTCGTTTCATTCCGCCAAATTTTGCATTCAAATCAACCTTCCGCTTGAAAGGAATAAAAAGGCCGAACAAGGATGAATAGCGGCTTCCTTGTTGAATAAGATTGGTCCTGAAAGCGGACAATAAGGATAAAACCATTGCGGGGTGAAATGAAATGAGCAAAAAAGTTTCTTTCTGTGTTGTATCATTCTTGATATTGATTTTGCTTTCGGGATGCCCGGATAAGGATAAAAACAAAAGTGAAGAACCTGAACAAATCCCCAATACCATGGAAAAAGCTGCTTCNNGCATGTTTATCACGCACCTTTCAAAAATTGTTTTTCCCGAAATCATTTCATTTCATGCTTCCAAATTTATACGGACTTTCCTTCTGAATAAGATCTGTTTCAGGAGCGGACAATAAAAGCAAGAAAAAAGTTGCGGAGTGAATGAAATGATGAAAAAAGGCCTTATATTCCTGCTAATATTTTTAATATGGCCGATTCTGTCAGGGTGCCCTGATAAAGAAAAGTCCACACAAGAGGAGGCAGAACAGGTACCAAATACGATGGAAAAAGCCACTGCTGAACTTGAGCAGATCATTACGCTTTTGGGCGGCCCTATGTTTGATAGCCGTGACAGAATAGAGCAACTGAAAAATGAACAGATACAGATGTTGGCCACGAAACTTGCAGAAAAACCAGAGCAAGTTACAACAGGTTCGGATAAAACCGAACAAAACCAAGAAAAAAAACACTCTGAAAAAAATGACGGTGAAGAAACAGGCAATCAGGATAAAAAAGCGGATGATGGGCAGGAAAAAAACAGCGGTGGTGAACAGGAAAAGAAGGCCGAGTCAGGTAAAGAAAGCACCGAACAGGAAAAGAAATCAGAATCCAACAACGGTGGTGAAGACAGTGCTGATACCGGCGAAGAAGGTGATAAAAAGTCTGAAAGTGCGCAGGAAGAGAATTCCGGCGAAGGACAGGATGCTAAAAAACCTCCTGCGTCCGGTAAGGAAGAAAAAAGCTTCCAGTTTGAAGACAGCCTTTTTGGTATCGCTCAATGGAATGAGGAGAATTGGAAAATGATAAGGGTATTAACTGATGGCATGTATTTCACTTGGAACAACCTTCAACCGCAACTATTGGAAAAAGGAATAACCGAAGCTCTGTGTGAAGACTTTAACGCTGCCCTTGAGACTCTATCTGTATCGGTTAAGGATAAAGATATCAAGAATGCGCAATTCTCGGCCTATGAGATGTATCAAGCCTTGGCTGACTTCTCAAGCTACTACAAAACAAAAAAGCCACCCGAAATGCAGCGCATTACAAGCATGGTTACAGGTATTCATTTTTCAGTTCGCCATAATCAATGGGATAAGGCACAGGAATTATCCAACCAGTTGCCACCGGAGTTCGCAAGGGTAAAAAGCAGCGTGGAAGATGGTCATGCCGAAATGATCAGCATGCTGGAAATCTCACTCAATGATTTGAGAAGCGCCGTTCAGAAGCAGGATGCAGTACTTGTTATGATCCGGACAAATCTGGTGACTGCAAATATTGAAGAGCTTGAGGCGAAGTTCTCACAGAAAGAGTAAACGAGCTACGGCTGATCAAAACTCTTGATTCCAATGTCTCTTCTGAAATGTGCATCCTGGAAATGAATACATGAAACAGCATGATACGCTCTTTCTCTGGCTTTTTCAATAGTTTCCGCCATAGCGGTCACACCAAGAACCCTTCCGCCATTTGTATAATAGCAGCCGTTTTCTTTCTTGGTTCCTGCGTGGAAAACAATTGCATCCGAGATCGTATCAAGACCTTCAATCACATGGCCCTTGCTATATCTTTCGGGGTAACCTCCCGATGCCATAACGACACAAACGCAGGCATTATCGTTCCACGCTAACTGAACTTTTTCCAATTCCTCATCGATAACTGCTTCAAAAATTTCCAGCAGATCGGTTTTCAAGCGTGGCAGAATGACCTGTGTTTCCGGATCACCAAAGCGTGCATTATATTCCAGAAGTACAGGACCGCTTTCTGTGAGCATCAGCCCAAAGTATAATACTCCCTTAAAGGGGCGGCCTTCATTGTTCATAGCCTGGATCGTGGGCAGGAATATTTTCTGCATGCACAATTCAGCGATTTCTGGCGTATACACGCGGCTTGGTGAAAAGGTGCCCATACCACCGGTGTTCAGACCTTTATCACCGTCCAGGGCTCGTTTATGATCTTGTGAGCTGACCATTGGTATGATGGTTTTTCCATCGGTAAAGGCCAGAATGGAAACTTCGGGACCGGTAATAAACTCTTCAATAACGATCTTGTTACCTGAATCACCAAACTTCTTTTCTTCCATGATACTAATAACAGCGGCCTCTGCCTCCTGCTGGTTTTGGCAGATGAGAACCCCCTTACCCAGAGCAAGCCCATCAGCCTTCACGACCAGAGGATATTTGTGGCTCTTCAGATATTGAAAAGCCTCTCTGCTGTCGTCAAACAATCCGTACTCCGCTGTTGGAATACCATATTTTCTCATCAGTTCTTTTGAAAAAGCCTTGCTGGCTTCTATCAACGCTGCTTCCTTCGTCGGTCCAAATGCACGAATCCCGGCATCTGTCATGGCATTTACCATGCCTTTTGCCAATGGATCATCTGGAGCTACGATGACCAGATCAATTTTTTTCTCCTTTGCAGCATTCACCATGCCCTCAATGTCCAGTGCGTTTATCGGAAGACATTCGGCAATATCGCTAATTCCACCGTTTCCCGGGGCACAATATATTTTTTTCACTTTGGGGCTTTGAGCAAGCTTCCATACAATCGCATGCTCCCGGCCTCCTGAGCCAACAACGAGTATGTTCATTCATCTTCCTCCCAAAACACATTTGCTTACTAGTGAATCCCGCTCCTTTTATTGGGCTGCTTGTTTAGCAAATATCTCCACGCAAACCTGCACATCTGTCCGATTTTTCTTCATTGGTAATGGTATTATTCCCCTCGCTAATGAGGACTTTTCTTCCGTTCAACGACAGCCTTCCCTGTGAAAATAATCGGATTGCTTCAGATAGAATCACCCATTCTCCTTGTTCCATTACCCTTTTTTGAAGAGTCTCGGGTGTATCGTCCTGATGGACTTCAACAGCCTTTTGCAGAATAATAGGCCCCGAATCATATTCAGGTTCAACAAAATGTACCGTGGCACCAGTAACCTTTACACCATATTCCAGCGCTTTCTGGTGGGGCTTGATGCCATAGAAGCCCTTTCCGCAAAAAGAAGGAATTAAAGAAGGATGAATATTGATTATGGCATTTTTCCAGGCCTTAACAAAATCTTCTCCAAGGAGGCTTAAAAAACCTGCCAGAACTACAAGCCCAACATTGAACTTCTTCATGTGAGCAATCAGCACACTATCGTACTCCTCGATGGTATCAAAGCTTTTACGGGAAATAACAACCGCAGGGATTCCCCTTTTTTTTGCCCGCTCAAGGGCATATACACCTTCACGGCTGGCAACAACCGTTACAACTTCACAATTTTTCAAGGTACCGTCATCAATTCTGTCCAGAATGGCTTGTAGATTTGTTCCTCCGCCGGATACCATGACACCAATTCTCAGCATATCCTTATACAACCCTCACCTTTTTGTATTTCTCCAATACACCAGGCTTCTTCTCCCAATTCACGCAGAGCTGCAACAACGCTGTCTGCCTCTACCGGATCTACTGCTAAAACCATACCAATTCCCATGTTGAAGGTATTGTACATGTCATTCTCAGAAATCCCGCCCAGACTTTGAAGCATTGTAAATATAGGAAGAACTGGCCATGTTCCCTTATGTATCGTGATTTGAAAACCTTCAGGGACAATTCTGGGAAGGTTTTCAATAAAACCACCCCCGGTGATATGGGCTATCCCTTTCAGTTCGAACTTTTCCATTAAGCTTAGAATAGTTTTTACATATATTTTCGTTGGCTTCAGCAGGACATCTCCAGGGCAGCCATTTAAATCATCATGCCACTTTGTGAGGGCTTCTCTGTCCATCGGAATCAGCTTTCTTACCAAGGAAAATCCATTGCTGTGAACACCTGATGAAGCAATTCCGATCAATTTGTCATTGTGCTTTATTTTGCTGCCATCAATGATCTGATCTCTATCTACGATACCTACCGCAAACCCTGCCAAATCATATTCATCCTCAGGATAGAAGCCTGGCATTTCGGCCGTCTCTCCACCAATCAGCGCACAGCCTGCCATTTGACATCCCTCTGCAACACCCTTCACAAGACTTTCAATCTTTTCTGGGTAGTTTTTCCCTGTTGCAATATAGTCCAAGAAAAATAATGGCTGTGCGCCGCTACAGATAATGTCGTTTACGCACATCGCCACACAGTCAATCCCCACCGTATCATGCCTGTCTAAAAGGAACGCCAGCTTAAGCTTTGTTCCAACCCCATCGGTTCCCGAAACCAAAACTGGTTTCCGCATGGAAATTCCCTCAAGGGAAAACAGGCCTCCAAAACCGCCAATCCCTGTAAGCACCTCAGATCGCATCGTTTTTTGAATATGCTTTTTCATCAGTTCGACTGCTTTATAGCCTGCCTCTACATCCACACCCGCGTCCTTGTAGTTTGCCATATATAACCCTCCAGCCAGGATATGAGAACCCTGATAATATCCGCTTGCCAATGGAGTTAGACATATTTCAACCCATTGAGCTTATCTTGTAAACGCTTGTCTTTGTCCTCGATCGATTGCTTCATTTTTTCTTTATACGCAGCCATTTTATCCCTGAATTCGGGATATTTGCCACCAAGAATCTGTATCGCCAAAAGGGCGGCATTTTCACTTCCGTTAATTGCCACCGTGGCTACCGGAACACCGGGCGGCATTTGTACAATAGACAACAGGGCATCCAACCCATCCAAAGTGGACGACTTAATCGGAAGTCCGATAACTGGCAGAACCGAATACGCCGCCAAAACACCCGGCAGGTGTGCAGCTTTCCCGGCAGCTGCGATAATAGCATCGAAACCCCTTTGTTCCGCTTCTTTTGCGAATTGACATGCTTTTTCGGGTGTCCTGTGGGCAGAACATACCATAATCGTTGTTTCAACACCGAATCCCTTCAATAATTGAATACAGCTTTCCAATATCGGGTAATCGGAATCACTTCCCATAACAATAGCAACTTTTGGACCGTTATTCATCATCTATCTCCCATTCTTCTATACACTCTAGTCTGCAGGTGAAATGATGTGCTTGAATCTTGATGAACTTGCGTTTTGTGGAATAACAGAAAAGCAAATACAACTACTATGCTTCTTTATCCCACTATATACTATAAAAAAGACCATTCCCTGTCAACAAAAAAGGTGTACAGAATATTCATATTCCTTTACTTAAATTCAGGATAAATGTTATATTTATAAACAAAACCTGATGGATGGTAGGAGCTTTTCGCTTTGCGCAGCCCTTCTTTTCCCATGTCTTCCTCACGGTTTATATATTTTGTTTCGGGAAAGGCTCTGGTCACAAACTCCTTGTTTATGACCGTATAGATACCATGAACATCGGTATTCCCTTTTTCGATATGAATCACCGCTGTATTGTGATTGACCATTTCACCGATTGTAAAGGCTTCAAAGCGTCCGTTTACTTTTATTAGCGCACCTTTTAAACCGGGGAGGCTATGCCAGTTGTCCAGCAACTGTGAGCATGCCCATTTTTCACATTCTTCAGGATATTCACATTCGCAGGCATCATTTTTTTCACACCATTCTTCGAAAATCCTTTTACATTCGGGAACTGTTTCTCTGCTTATTTCAACATATTCAAAGTCACCGTATTCGCGCATGAAACGGTTAATGTGGTTGCGTTTTGAGCTCAGCTTTTTACCTGAGAGCGTCATAAGTCTCTCTGTTCGATAAACATAATCTGAAACGGCTTCATTTTTTTTAACACGCACCTTTATGTCAAGGTGCTTTTTGAATAAATCCGCCATACGCTCTTCCACACGCCCGAAAAAAAGATCCCATCCCTGGCTTTCAAAATAATCCTTCAGAGCGTATACTGTATCGGTGAACGCTTCAGGCTTAAATGAGTCTAAAGGAATCGGGGTAAAGGCAAAGGGTTTATATGCTCTTGAATTGGATATCATGCAAAGCATATCGTTAATGATGCTAAATCGGGTATTATAGTTGCTTCTCCACATAAACATGTTGGCAAAAGTCATTTCAGAAGCCTGTGAATCAATATTGTCGAATGCTTTCTGAAAAATCTCAATATCGGATAATTCTATTTCTTTCCACTGCATAAAAATGTACTCCTCAATGTTGCTTTCGTAATGTTAACAAATGAACTGTCTTAATCGCCAAAACTAACGCCCATATCCCTGGCTATAGATATGTACTCACCATCAGTTGGAACCGGCTTGGTTTTACCAGATATCTCGCTTAAAGAAATTGATTTTACAGCATGATGGTCAACACATACCATTTTATTAATATCACCGTTTTCAATCAAATTAACAGCAACTGCTCCAAAACGTGTTGCGAGAATTCTGTCATAAGGAGATGGATCCCCTCCCCTTTGTAGATATCCTAAAATAGTAATGCGTGTTTCTATCGATGTCAGTTTTTCCAGTTCTTTTGCGAGTAAACTACTTGTTCCCCCTTGAAATGTAAATTCATCCATTTTAGAATTTGCATCTTTTTGACTTCCCATTGGCCTGGCTCCTTCAGCAGCAACAACGATACTGAAGCCCTTTCCGGCATTTCTTCGTTCCAGAATTGCCTTGGCCACCTTGTTGATGTCATAGGGTATTTCAGGTACCAGTATCACATCCGCCCCACCGGCTATACCGGATTCCAGTGCCACCCATCCTGATGCTCTGCCCATTACTTCAAGTATCATGATCCGGTGATGTGCCTCCGCAGTGGAGTGCAGTTTGTCGATCGCCTGAGTGGCAGTGTTTACAGCAGTCATGAATCCAAAGGAAATATCGGTTCCGTATATATCATTTTCAATCGCCTTTGGTATGGCAACAACAGGCACCCCTTCCTTTGAGAGCAAATCCGCATAGCGGATGGTCGTGTCCCCGCCGATCACAGCCAGACAATTGATATCATGCATCAGCAGGGTATCCTTGACTCTGTCGCTCATATCCCGCACAACCTTGCTGCCATCCTTGTCAACCTGTACACTGAATGGGTTATATCTGTTTGTTGTTCCCAGGATTGTACCGCCCTTATCTAATATTCCGGATACATCGGATAACTCCATTTTTTTAAATCTGTTTTCCACCAGACCACGATACCCGTCTCTGAAGCCAATTACTTCAAATCCGTAGTTGTTGATCGCTGATTTGGTTACGGCACGAATTGCCGAATTCAAGCCCGGGCAATCACCACCACTGGTTAAAACACCAATTCGCTTGTGCTTCATCTCCTATTCCTCCCAACTGGTTTCAAAGTCCTCCGAATTCAGAAGGACTCATCTATATTCAAACTTCTTTCGTAATCAACATATTTTTTGTAGCATCGGCCAAAATTTTTCAAGTTCAACGTTTCACGCCTTTTACACAAATTTAAAATATGCCACAGAAATATAATGGTCGTTTATTGTTGATATATACTATCTTACCACTGATCCGGTGAAATTTGAACCTATACCGTTAATACCACTCCCAGTAGTTATCTAAACGTAACTGTTCTCCCCCTATATACTTGAGCCTATCCTTTTCGAACCCGTGGGGTTGGGGCGGTGAAGAGCGTTTAATCGATTGAGCCATAAAGCTGAAAATCACGGAACCCTTTTTGGCGGAAGAATTCATAAGTGACAATCGAAACTGAATTAGCGAGGTTCAATGATCGAATTGTTGATAGCATTGGAATACGAATGCAGGTTTTATGATTTTCACGCAACAAGTCCTCAGGCAGACCCTTTGTCTCTTTGCCGAAAACAAGAAAACACTGATCTGGAAAAGAAATGTCGGAATAAACATGCTCCGCCTTTGTTGATACATAGTAAAACGGGGCTTCCTTATAGAGGCTTTTCAGGATATAAAAACTATCGTGATATATAACTTCTACATCGTTCCAGTAATCTAAACCCGCCCGTTTCAAGTATCTGTCTTCTACAGAAAACCCTAAAGGTTTCACCAGATGCAACCTGGCGCCGGTTGCTGCACATGTTCGTGCAATATTCCCGGTATTCTGTGGGATTTCAGGTTCTACCAGAACTATATTCAATTGCATACTCAAACTCCTGCCAATCCCTCAGTTATTATATCTCAAGGGAAATATCTATATCAACTTTTCTTTCTTCACCCAAATCAAGCGGAACGCAGATTGTTCTCATGCTGGAGGATGATATCTTGATTTTTTCACCAGATAGTAGTGACGGTGGTGTAATATCAATACCAACACCTTTAGCGGCCAAAATAGTAGCTGTATTACCCATGATCATGTTTCCTAATTCTGATATGGCACTATTTGAGATTTCGTCCATCACTTCAATAGGTATGCCTCCCATCATAATGGACGCTACTGATTTTGCAGTATGATTACTTAATGAAATGATCACCTGCCCGCGTATTTTTCCGGTTATCCCAACGATAACTGCTATAGAATCTCCTGAATATGGTGAAGTTTTTAGATGTACCTTACCAAGACTTGGCATTATTCCCGTCATCATTTTAAAAACCTGCTGACTAGCTTCAATAAATGGGTTAATATATTCTACATTCATAAGACTCTCCTATAGGTTTTATTTCTGAGAGGATATCCCTTGGAAATATCCAATACACCCTATACTATATCGTCATCTTTCGCCTTTTTATTGATACATAATCGCCTTTTCCAGGCAAGATCGTACACTCTCATGTTTTTACCGTTAGCAATGATCACAGAGCAGCAGTTCACTTCAATCCGGCAATTTTCTTATTCATCATCATTCTTGAAAGCAAACTACGGTGTACTGTGATTGCATTATGTGCGCACAATTCAAGACAACAGAAGCATCGAATACAGTTTTCATAATCAATAACAGGAGTTTTACCCTTTTCAAAAGTAATTACGTCGGGGGGACAATTTTGAGCACAACTACCGCAATGAATACACAATCCACTTTGGATTTGAGGTTTGGGTCGCATCCATTGCTTCACCAGTTTTAGCAACCCGCGATTAAACCTGCCACGCCGTTTGACTTCGTTCAATATGGGTATGTCATAATCCTTCACCAGAACATTTTCCAATTGAACTCCGCATAGCGTTACTTCTTCATCCAATAGCCCTCTACTCTTGGCGCAGACCATCACTGGTACATTATGAGCATTCAATTGGATTATTTTCAATGCTGTATCATCCAATGCAAAACCGTCTACTGACGCAAGCAATAATCCAATATGTTTGGGATTTCCATTTGTAGGGCCATAGCCTTCCATGCCTTCTATGGCATCCATCAGGTTCAGTGTTGGCTTTATACTCAGAAAAATATCGATCAGGCTGTCGGCAAATTTGTCGTAATCAGGCATTCGTAAATGTAAATCCGCTTTCGCCGTACCTGCAATAGCACCAAACATGTTTTTTATGGCTCCGGTATATGTCATCATTGTATGAGTTTTCAGCTTTGGAAGATTGACTATGATATCAGCTTCAGCCAAAGGCTTCAAAATTTCCATCTGCTTAATATACTTTGAGCTCTCATGAGCAATACTGCTAACTCTGAGGTCATAATTCAGGATAGCACCTGTTTCGTCTGCCACTTTTTCCATGCCTGTAGCTTTGTAGACACGTTTCAACATGGCCGTATTGTAAGGGCCACCCGGGCTTTCTACAATTGTAACAATCCCACCAGCTTTTTGGATTTGTGATATGACTGTTTTTACAACCGATGGATGGGTCGTAGCTGCTTCTTCTGGCCTTTTGAACATCAAAAGATTGGGTTTGATGGCTACCTTGTGTCCAGGCTTAATAAAACTCTTCCAGCCACCGATATGGTTTATCAGCTTTTCAATAGCTTCGTATACAACTTGTTCATCATAATTGTCACAGCATTCAAGAGAAACAATCGGCATGACTTACCCTCTCATATCTTTATTTCTGGATACATGCTGTATTCAGCGCTGGAATATCCACCATCTTTAAGTACGTTCACTGGTATCTAATGGGTATTATATCACCTTATACAGACCAACAGTATTTATTCCCCAACACAGGGTTATGTACCATTATACACAAATACGAACGATTTGAATAGCCGTTCTACCTGTAAAAGCGATTCCTGTTATTCATTGAAACATACTCAAATTCGAAAAGGAGATATACGGATGTATATCTCCTTATGGCTCCTCAAGTTGGACTCGAACCAACGACCCT
>LSQX01123811.1_pt1 | contig 21116 bp, 19 predicted proteins | sample 654561 | NCBI WGS metagenome assembly LSQX01 (sample SAMN04489861, study PRJNA283612) | anaerobic digester metagenome | isolation source: 4 biogas reactors fed with cattle manure at either 37C or 55C with and... | place: Denmark: Kongens Lyngby | collected 2014 | reverse complement strand
GTATTTCCTTTAGATTTACTCATCTTTAATCCGTCTGGTCCCAAGATCAAACCTTGGTGGGTCAAAGATTTAAAAGGTTCATCAAAGGACAAGTATCCCATATCTCGAAGGGCCTTAGTGATAAATCTAGAGTAGAGAAGATGCATAACTGCATGCTCAGGTCCACCCACATATTTATCCACTGGAAGCATTTCATTTACCTTGTTTTTGTCAAAAGGTTTCTCCGTATTCTTATTATCCACGTAGCGGAGATAGTACCATGAAGAACAAACAAAGGTGTCTAGAGTATCCACTTCACGCTTTGCAGCACCGCCACATTTAGGGCAGGTGGTGTTTACAAAGTCTTCGTTCTTAGCCAATGGACTTTTCCCATCATGAGAGAATTCCACATCATAAGGCAGAGTGATTGGAAGATCTTCTTCCGGCACAGGAACCTCTCCACACTGATCACAATAGACGATGGGAATTGGAGCACCCCAATATCTCTGTCTGGAAATCAACCAGTCTCTTAGTCTGTAATTAACTTTAAGAGAACCTTGGTGGTTCTTCTCTAGATAAGTCGTGACCTTTTCTTTTGCCTCATCACCTTCAAGACCATTGAATTCTCCTGAATTTACCATGGGTCCAATTTCGGTAAATGGAAGGGTCTCGCCACCTTTGATTACTCTTTCGATAGGAAGATGGTATTTTTTTGCAAACTCGTAGTCTCTCTCATCATGGGCAGGGACTGCCATAACAATACCGGTACCATAGGTGTTAAGGACATAATCCCCTACCCAGATAGGGATGACTTTACCATTTATAGGATTAATAGCATAAGAACCTGTGAAAACACCAGTTTTCTCCCTAGTTAAGGATTGACGATCTATTTCGCTTTGTTTTTTAGCACTTTCGATATAGGCTAAAACTTCTTCTTCATTTTCTTTAGTTGTAAGTTCTTTAACCATATCATTTTCTGGTGCAAAAACGACATAACTAGTTCCGAACAGGGTATCTACTCTAGTGGTAAAAACACTAAAATCTAAATCGCGGTCTTTAACTTGGAATTTGACAGAAGAGCCATAAGAACGACCAATCCAATGTTTTTGCATGGACTTTGTCTTATCTGGCCAGTCTAAGTCTGTTAACCCATCTAGAAGCTCATCAGCATAATTTGTAATTTTGAAGAACCATTGGGTAAGGTCTTTTTTGATCACTTCAGTGCCACATCGTTCACAAACCCCATCTACGACCTGTTCATTAGCTAGCACAGTTTGGCAGCTAGGACACCAGTTCACTGGGGCTTTTTTTCGGTAAGCAAGATCATTTTTGTAGAGTTCAAGAAATAACCACTGAGTCCACTTGTAGTAATCAGGGGAACTGGTCACCACTTCATGATCCCAATTAAACATGGCACCCATGGCCTTAAGTTGAGTTTCCATGGTCTTAATATTTTGAATTGTAGAGTCCTTAGGATGGATGCCTGTCTTTATAGCATAGTTTTCAGCAGGTAGGCCAAAAGAATCAAACCCCATGGGTTGAAACACGTTATAACCTTGCATTTTCTTCATTCTTGCCCAAGAATCTGTTGGTCCATAATTAAACCAATGTCCAGCATGAAGCATGCTGCCTGAGGGATAAGAGAACATTTCTAAAACATAAAGTTTTTCTTTGTCTTCTTTCATATTAAATTTATAAGCCCCTTGGTCCTCCCAAATCTTTTGCCATTTTTGATCCACATGTTTACCATAATTTGCCATGATGTTCCTCCTTAAATTAAAAAAATCCCCCGTCTCAACAAAGAGACGGAGAAATTTCCGTGGTACCACTCTAATTAAGCTTTCGCTTCACTTATGTAGAAGTTAACGGTTCTAACCGCAGCATAAAATCGCTGGTGCTCTAAAGACAAGTTCACTGGTTCCTCCTGTCCTTTTCCACCACCATAAGGACTCTCTTTGAAGAGGTTAAAGCTACTACTTCTTTTTCGTTGCACATCTAAAAAAATTATAAAGGATAGGGAGAGTTTAGTCAACATTCAAAGTGACTATAGCCCTTTAGGACTTCTAGGTTTGATTCCTCTTTGTCTTAGAATTTCATAAATACTTAGGGAAGAGGTATCTTCCATAGTGTAACCAAGTAATTCTACCACTTCTTTGAGTTCTTCTTCAGTGGGACTCTCTACCTCCAGATAAGGAAAGGGAACAAAAGTCTTTTCATTGACGTCAATTTCAATCAAGGAGTTTTTAAAGCGGTAACTTTCTCTGGATTTTTTGATATTTTCCATGAGCTGCAGGCCTAGGGTTTCAAAAATTCCCATACCGATATCTTTGCTCTCAATAATCGTTTCGTATTCTTCCATTTTCTTAAAGACATCATTGGATATCAATCGCTTCGTGGTCATGAACACTGTTTCTTTCTTTGATTCCATGTCCACCACCACTCTAATTCGTGCATAGCCTTTTTCATTTAAAAGTCTACGATCAGGAAAATCATAGATGAGATTTTGTTGCATCTCATTTTTAACTAAAGGGGCATGGACTTCTTTCATTTTATGTCTAACATCTTCAATTCTAATATCTAGAATTTTTACTTCTAATTCCATTGAAACTACTCCTTTCATTATAGGGACAGAGGGATAAATAGCACATTAATGAGTTTAAAAACTAGTTTAGATAATCAAATTAAGAGAATTAAAATACCCATGCTTATCCATCAGGACTTGATAACCAGCTATAAGGGCATTATATGTTCCTGGGTCTAAAGGCTGGGCTATCCAATTTGGTGAGGTGAGGCCAAATTCAACGACTAAGAAATCTTTATACCAGGTCCTTAAGGAAGTCACAACTCCCCAATCTTCCTTCTCAACTTTAAGAATTTCACCAAATTCAGCTATGAAGGCATTCTCTATATATAACTCAGGTGTTGTAGTTATGATAACTAAATCTAAATCTAAGTCAGAGTCAGGTCTAGATTCATCTCTTGCATATGATCCTACCATAATCAGAGCCAAAATGTCTGCTTCTGAATTTGCCCAGTCTTTTAATAGGCGAGGAATTCTTGAATACTCATGATAGGCTCTTTTTTATTACATTTATGCTGAGGTGAAAATATTAGTACAATGAACTTGTATGATAGTTTAGTTTATTATATTGTTAAGAGTAAAAAATGTAAATCTCCATGAAATTAAATTAATAGTTAAGCTGCATGAAAAAAGCATAGTCCAAAACATATATATCTTGAGTAGATGAAGTTTTTGTGAGTATAATAACTTAATAATAAAGCGATATCGTCTTAATCGACTTTTATTTGTGTCCAAAAATATTAGAAGTGATTTTTTAGGATTAAATTTGGTGAAGAAACATTGTCAAATTGGAAAAAATCTCCAAATGGAAAGGGTTATTATTATGATATTAGACCTTATGAAACAATTTCATGTAACAATTTCATAAACATGGATAGACTTCTTGACTCTATCTGATAAACGCGTTAAAATACTCAGTAGCAAGGAAAAAGAATCTTTGTAATATTAAAAGTACATGGATTAAATCTTATGCGAAGAAAAAAGCAACTAAAGATGAAATATGTAAAAGTGATAATAGAGACCAAAATGCATGGAGGTGCAAAAGATATGAACGCATATGAAGCAACTAAAAGAATTTATGCCATCAGTGATGAGCTTACAATTCTATCCAACGAACTAGGAGCTACAAGAAAAGAAACAGAGAGAAGCTTAATTGAGCAAAAAATAAATATCCTCGAAAATGAGTTTTTTAGTATCAAGCATAAACTTGAGAAAATTAGTATTCCCGTAGGTACCCTGTAAGGAAAACCTGCAATGTGAGGGCCAAAATCTTTCTAAAAGATTAAGGCCTTTTTTTGATCTACAAAAAAGTTGTTGTGAAGTAGTTGACAGAAAAAGAAAATCCATATAAACTAGTCCNNGACAAGATACTTTAATTCAGTCCCGTGAGGCTGAGAAGAGAATTTGAATACTAACATGTTTGGGAAGTTGGCTTTAGCCACTGCTCAATCTTGTCTTAGGGTGCAGACCTCTTTTTACCGCGGGTAAAGGGAGGTTTTTTTATATGGAAAATAATGAAACAGGAGCAAGAAGTCTGTTAGGTCTTGAGAATGGACCAAGGGAAGTAGCATCAGCAAACATCATAAATTTGCACAAAGAAAAGAAGTCGCTATCTTCAAGGAATTTGCTAAGACTAGGTGATTTGACGGTGGACGAAATCATGGAGATTATTATTCGGTCAGAAGAAATCAAAAAGAATGGGGCAGCAAGGCTTGAGAATAAAGTGGTGGCTAATCTGTTCTTTGAACCCAGTACCCGAACCCATAATTCCTTTATCATGGCCGAGAAAAAATTAGGAATATCTGAAATTAACTTGATACCAGAACATAGTAGCGTAAAAAAAGGGGAGAGTCTTTACGATACGGCCAAGACTTTTGAATCCATCGGTGTGGATGCTTTAGTTATGAGAGACAATGAAGAGTGCTATTACAATAACTTCTTTGGTAAGCTAAACATCCCCATCCTAAATGGGGGAGATGGTAGTGGAGACCACCCCACCCAAAGCTTGCTTGATCTTCTCACCATAAAAGAAGAGTTTGGATCACTTCAAGGGTTAAAAATATTGCTAATTGGAGATATAAAGCACTCTAGAGTGGCCAATTCAAATATCGCAGTGATGAGAAGGCTAGGCATGGTGGTTTGCTTATGCGCACCTGAAGAATTTAAAAAGGGTGAAGAAGGATATTGCTCCATCGATGGGGTTATTCCTGACATGGATATCGTTATGCTACTAAGGGTTCAGCACGAGCGCCATGAGCATACCCTAAACATGGATGCCAATGAATACAACAGACTTTATGGTCTCAATGAAGAAAGAGTAGCTAGAATGAAAGAGAGTGCTATCATCATGCATCCTGCTCCTTTTAATAGAGGATGGGAAATTCACTCAGATGTGGTAGAGTGCAAACGAAGCCGAATTTTTAAGCAAATGGAAAATGGGGTTTACGTCAGAATGGCTGTGCTGGAGAGGGCTCTAACATGAAGAAAACTCTAATTCGAAATGTGCAGAAGATAAAAAAAGATAATGAACTGGAATCCCTAGAAATTTTAATTTCAGGAAAGACCATAGAAATGATAGAAAAATCCATAGTCTATGATGAAAAGACCATGGAAATCTTAGATGGGAAGAATATGCTCATTACTCCAGGTTTTATTGATGTCCATGTTCATCTTCGAGAACCTGGGTTTGAAGAAAAAGAAACCATATTCTCAGGAACTCGGGCAGCGGCTCTGGGAGGTTACACCTCGATTTTTGCCATGCCTAACACTAATCCAGTCATCGATGAAGTGAAGGTCATGATGGGAATCAAAGAAAAAGCCAAGAAGGATAGTTTGATTCGCTGTGAATTTTATTCTGCCATTACTAAAGGTGAAAAGGGAGAAGACCTAGTTGATTTTTCTGCCATGAAAGCAGCGGGAGCTTCAGGGTTTTCCGATGATGGTAAAGGAGTACAAAGTGCAGGTCGGATGTATTTAGCCATGATGAAGGTTGCTGAGCTGAATAGTTTTATCACTGCCCACTGTGAAGATGAGTCTATGCTTTTTGGTGGGTACATCCATGAAGGAAAATATAGCAAGAAATATGGACATAAGGGAATTCATTCCCTATCCGAAGATCTTCAAATCATAAGAGACGCCGCCATTAGCGAAGCCACAGGGTGTCGATATCATATTTGTCATATGAGTACACAAACGGGCGTAAGAGCTCTTAGACGAGCCAAACAAGACGGAGTAAAAATCTCAGGAGAAGTCACTCCTCATCATCTGCTTTTATGTGAAGAAGATCTTAAGGAGCATGGAGATTTTAAGATGAATCCCCCGTTAAGGCGTAAAGAAGATCAAGAAAGCCTCATACAAGCTCTTAAAGATGGCACAATTGAGGTCATCGCCACGGATCATGCCCCTCATAGTCACAAGGAAAAAGACAAGGGACTGGCAAACTCTGCCTTTGGCATTGTGGGATTGGAAACTGCATTCTCTCTTTTGTATACTCAATTAGTTAAAACAGGAAAGATTACCCTGGAGAAGCTAGTGGATGCCATGACTGTGGGGCCGAAAAAATTACTAAGGGTATCTTATGGAGAACTTAAAGTGGGACTAGATGCGGATTTAACCTTGATTAACTTAGAAGAAGAGTTTCGAATTGATGCAAAATTATTCACTTCTCTAGGAAGAAATACACCATTTCAGGATGAATTAGTTCAAGGAAAGATTGATACGGTTATTTTTCAAGGGAACAGGGTAGTTTCCCAGGGGAAAGTTTTAGAGCCTAACCAAGAGGAGAAAGTGGGATGAAGAAAATTTACGATGTGGAGATCCTTCAAAATTTATCTATAGCTAAAGATACTTATCAAATGGATTTAGAGGCAAAAAATATTCCTCTAGAAGAGTTTAAACCAGGTCGTTTTATTCATATTAAAATTGGTGCTGGTGAAAAGCACATGCTGCGTAGACCTATCTCTATCTTCTCTGTGGATCAAGAGAAAAAGACTATATCCATCATCTATAAGGACTTAGGTGAAGGAACTCATATTTTATCCAAGGTAAAGTCCGGAGAATATTTAAATTTTCTTGGTCCTTTAGGAAATGGCTTTCCACTGAAAGAGCATGGTAAAACCGTGGCTTTAGTAGGTGGAGGAGTAGGGGTACCTCCTCTGTATGAACTGGGTAAAATTCTTCATAAAGAAGGAGTAAAAATAATTACGATTCTTGGATTTAAAGATATAGAATCAGTTTTTGCTATAGATGAATTTAGAACCTTAGGCCCAGTATATATAGCCACAGAGGATGGTACCATGGGGATGAAGGGATTTGTCACAAAAGTTTTAGATGAGAAAGAAATGGAGTTTGACACTCTCTATGCCTGTGGGCCCAAGGTAATGCTAAAAGCCTTAGACCTAAAATACAAGGATAGTAAGATGGGTTATTTCTCTTTTGAAGAGAGAATGGCTTGTGGGACAGGGGCTTGCTATGGGTGTATGGTGGAGACCTATAATGGATTAAAGCGAGTATGTAAGGATGGACCCGTGTTTAGAATGGGGGAGATTATATATGAATAACACCATGTTAAAGACGATATTACCTGGATTAAACCTTAAAAATCCCATTATGCCAGCATCGGGATGCTTTGGATTCGGGCGAGAGTATGGAGAATACTTTGACCTTGGCCTACTAGGGAGCCTTATGATTAAAGCCGTGACCAAAGAGATGAGAAAAGGTAATGCCATGCCAAGAATTGCAGAAACTCCCATGGGAATGCTTAACGCCATTGGTCTACAAAATCCAGGAATTCATGGGGTAGAACAGGAGCTGTTATGGCTTGAGCAGTTTGATTTACCCATCATTGCTAATGTAGCAGGATACACAGAAGAAGAATATGTCTATGTGGCTAAGAGAATTTCAAAGGTTAAAAATATAGGAGCTTTAGAAATTAATATTTCTTGTCCCAATGTAAAAGAGGGAGGCATAACCTTTGGTCAAGATCCAGATATCGCTTATAGGTTAACAAAGAAGATAAAAGAGGAATCAAGTAAACCTATCTACATGAAACTATCTCCCAATGTGACGGATATTGTGTCCATGGCTAAAGCTGTGGAAGCAGGAGGAGCAGATGGGATAACCATGATTAATACTCTCATAGGTATGCGGATAGACTTGAATTCTGGGAGGCCCGTATTGGCCAATGGCACTGGAGGGCTATCAGGTCCTGCCATAAAACCAGTGGCCATTAAGATGATTCATGAAGTGTATAAGAATGTTTCCATTCCAATTATCGGCATGGGAGGAATACAAGATGCTGAAGATGTACTGGAGTTTCTCTACGCTGGTGCATCAGCAGTAGCTATAGGTACAGAGAATTTTAAAAATCCTTATGTATGCCCAGAAATCATTGATGATTTGCCTATAGTTCTAAAAAAATATGGATTTAGTCATGTTGAAGAGGCCATTGGATTTAGTCACAGAGTTAATATGGGGGGAAGATAAGAAATGAAAGATGTTATTGTAGCCTTAGACTTTAAAAACAGAGAAGAGACTATGGATTTGCTTAAGAAGTTTCAAGAACCAATCTATGTAAAAGTGGGTATGGAATTATTTTATAGTGTGGGTCCTGACATTGTAAAAGAAATAAAATCTATGGGTCATAAGGTGTTTCTAGATTTAAAATTTCATGATATTCCTAATACGGTAAGAGGAGCCATGAGAAGCTGTCTTTCTTTAGGAGCCGATATGGTAAACCTTCACGCCAGTGGTGGAAGTTTGATGATGAAAGCAGCTATGGAAGAAGCTAATGCCATTAAAAACCCACCTTTAGTCATAGGCGTGACGGTGCTTACGTCCATGGATGAGCAAACTCTAAAAAGTGAATTGAATGTAAATGACAGGGTGGAAGATGCTGTATTTCGCCTAGCCAACATGGCTAAAGAGTCTGGTCTACCAGGAATTGTTTGCTCTGCTTTAGAGGTGGCCAAGGTTAAGAAAGTGTTAGGGCAAGAATTCCTCACCATAACTCCAGGAATTCGGCCAAAAGATGCCAATCATGGAGATCAATCTCGAGTGGTAACGCCAGATATGGCAAGGGAACTGGGTTCAGACTTTATTGTGGTGGGACGCCCCATTACTAAAGCGGATAATCCTTACGGAGCGTACGTAAAAATTAAAAATGAATTTTTAGGTGAGGTAAATTGATGGAGAAAAAAATTGCTAAGATTCTTTTAGACATAAAAGCGGTGACCCTTTCACCTCTTGAGCCCTTCACTTGGGCCTCAGGTATAAAGTCACCTATCTATTGTGATAATCGGTTATTATTATCCTATCCTCATGAATGGAATATCATTACGGAGGCTATGGTGGAGATACTTAAAAAAGAATTTCCTGATGCAGATGGTCTCATGGGAACAGCTACCGCTGGAATTCCCCATGCTTCAGTTTGTGCCTATAAGATGAGTCTCCCTTCTGGATTTGTTCGGTCTAGTGCCAAGGATCATGGCACTGGAAATAAAATAGAAGGAAAAATCTTTCCTGGTATGAAAGTTGTGGTGATTGAAGATCTGATTTCCACAGGGGGCTCGTCTATTTCAGCAGTTAATGCCCTTTTAGACGCAGGATGTGATGTATTAGGGGTATTAGCTATTTTCACCTATGGCATGAAAAAAGCTGAGGAGACCATGAAACAGGTGAAGACGCTGTCTTTAACCAGTTATCAAGACCTTATCCCTTGTGCTGTAGAGGAAAAATATATTAACAACGACGATGTAGAAAAGCTTAAAAAATTTATGGGAAATCCATCAGATGACTCTTGGATGGAATCCTAAGGATCATCTCAAAAATTAAAAATAGGAAAAGAAAAAAGTCTCTTCATTAAAAGAGACTTTTTTCTTTTCCTTAAAAGGTTCTATTTCATGGAATCTTTAGATCCTAGAACTTCTTCAATTTTCTTTTCAACTAGCTCTTGAATTTCTTTGCGAGCTGCTCCAAGATATCCTCTTGGGTCAAAAGCTTCAGGCTTATTTGCAAATTCTTTACGAATAGCAGCAGTCATGGCAAGTCGGATGTCTGTATCCATGTTAATCTTACAAACAGCTAGGGAAGCTGCTTTTCTAAGCATGTCCTCAGGAATACCCTTAGCACCCTTGATAGCTCCACCAAACTCATTATTTTGAGCAATGTGGTCTTGGCTTACAGCAGATGCTCCGTGAAGAACGATAGGGAATCCAGGCATTTTCTTTTGGATTTCTTCTAGGATATGGAATTTAAGATCTGGCTCACCAGTAAACTTAAATGCACCATGAGAAGTTCCGATAGCAATAGCTAGAGAGTCAACTCCCGTTCTTTTCACGAATTCAACAGCTTCGTCTGGTTCTGTGTATACATGCTCTTCAGCACTAACATCATCTTCCACACCAGCAAGAATTCCTAGTTCAGCTTCTACAACTACTCCTCTGGAATGAGCATATTCTACGACTTCCTTGGTCACAGCTATGTTTTTCTCGAAATCATAATGAGATCCATCGATCATAACAGAGGTAAAACCTGCATCGATTGCTTCCTTAACTGTTGCTAAATCTGGGCCGTGATCCAAATGTAGGGCGATATCGATACCTGTTTCTTTAACGGCAGCATCTACCATATTCTTAAGATAAGTAGGACCAGCATACTTCATAGCTCCTTTGGAAACTTGAAGAATTACAGCGGAATTCTTAACTTTACATGCATCCACAATTCCTTGGATAATCTCCATGTTGTTAATGTTAAATGCGCCAATGGCGTATTTTCCTTCGTAAGCTTTTTTGAACATTTCTGTTGTTGTAACTAATGCCATAAATATAACCACCTTTCAAATAGTCTTATAGGATTATGTTTAAAAATATTGGAGAATACTCTATTATTTTTAAATCATTTCGTTCTCATTATACCGTATTTCTTATCATGAAACCATATCATAAGACATTTAAATTATAACGGAAAAAAGCACATGGGCAATTAACAAGATTTAAACAAATTGTCAATGAGGAAGGATGAGAATGAGAAATGAATAAATAATTTCAAGAAAAAACATAGATAAGTAACTGGAAGCCCTCATTAATCCAAAGGATTTGTTTTCCAATAGCGATGAGGATAGGTTATAATTGCATTAGAAAATAAAAACATAAAAAGAAGGATATAGTAGGTGCATAAGAGTTTTTAAGGGGGATGTTTGAGATGAATCAAGAAGATTTTAATCAGGTTGGGAAAAATGGGATTAGTTATGAAGAATTAATTTCTTTCTATAAAGGAGATTTGAGGCCGATTTTGGCTCGAAGAAATGGAGAGTATTTTGAACTGACAGAAGCACTTCGTAGAGAACAAGATTTATTTCCTGTTTACACAGATGATTATGTGGCTCATAAAACCTATGAAAGAACGTTATCTTTTATCTTAGTTACAGCCTTTTATAAAATATTTAAAGACAAAAAAATAGTAATTGATCACTCTATTAGTAGAGGGTTATATTGCTGGGTGGAAAACCATAGAGTAACAGAGAAAGAACGAGGTCTGATACTTAAGGAAATGAAAAAAATTGTAGAAGAGGACCATCCTATTATCAAAGAGTGTTTTAAATTAGAAAATGTGTTGAAAACGCTAAAAGATGAAGGAAAGGAAGACCAATACCATCTTCTTCTTAATACAGGATATGAAGAAATCACTCTATATCGACTTCTAGACCAATATCAGTACTTTTACGGGAAAATGGCCAGCTCTACTGGTCACATTAAACTATTTGATTTAGTGCTCTATAAGAATGGATTTGTCATGACTTATCCTACCATTATGGATCCTTATAATGTGAAAAAATTTGAACCACAGGAGAAATTGTTTAGAATTTTCGAAGAGACCGCCCGCTGGGATGAATTGATTGGGGTTAATTATGCTGGATATCTAAATAAGAAAATTCGTAATCATGAGGAAAGAGAGCTAATTAATATTACAGAAGCACTTCATGAGAAAAAAATCGCCTATATTGCAGATGACATTAAGGCTCGTGAACAAGTGAAGATTGTTCTTATTGCAGGGCCTAGCTCTTCAGGGAAAACCTCTTTTGCTCATAGGTTGGGAATACAGCTTAGAGTTAATGGAATGATTCCTATTCCTGTAAGCATGGATGATTACTTTGTGCCAAGGAGACTAACACCTCTTAAAAAAGATGGAAGCTTTGATTTTGAAAGTCTAGAAGCTTTAGAATTGGACCTTTTTGAACGAGATATGATGGCCCTTCTAGATGGACAAGAAGTAATTCTTCCTAAGTTTAACTTCAAAACTGGAGAAAGAGGTTTATCAGACAAGAAAATTAAAATCCCCGAGAATGGGGTAGTAATAATTGAAGGAATTCATGGTCTTAATCCTAGACTTTTATCTCATATACAAGAGGATTTTAAATTTAAAATCTACATCAGTGCATTAACGGTGCTTAACTTAGATCGTCATAACCGCATCGCCACCACAGATGTTCGAAAACTCCGTCGTATGGCAAGAGACCATATCTCAAGAGGATATTCTCCTGAAGAAACTCTTATGATATTTCCATCAGTATCCCTAGGAGAGAAAAACAATATTTTCCCTTATCAAGAAGAAGCAGATGCTATGTTTAATTCTACAATCTTATACGAAATTTCTGTACTTAAAAAACACACCTTAAGTGAATTGCTTAAGATAACAACGGATAGTGAAACCTATGAAGAAGCCAAGAGACTAATTACAATTTTACGGTTATTTGAGGATATTAGTGATGACTTAGTTCCCACAAATTCTCTGCTTCGAGAATTTATAGGAGGCTCTCAATTCTACGATTATTAGTAAACCCATAAGAAATTAGAAATGAAGGGAAATAAGTTAATGAAAAAAAGATATGGTGTATTTGACATTATCGGTCCAATTATGATTGGACCTTCTAGTTCCCATACAGCTGGAGCGGCAAAACTGGCTAAGATTGCTCGAGGTATTGCTGGAGAGGAGCCCGTAGAAGTTAAATTCTATCTTCACGGATCGTTCTCTAAAACTTATAAAGGACACGGAACAGATAGAGCTTTAGTAGCGGGGATTCTTGGCATGGACCCAGCGGACGACCATCTAAGAGATAGCTTAAAGCGAGCAAAAGAAAAAGGCATAAAGATTTCTTTTTTAGAAAAAGACTTGGGAGACGTCCATCCAAATACTGTAATGGCAGAAATGTTCCTTAAAAGTGGGAAAATAGTGTCTGTAGTGGGTTCTTCTATTGGCGGTGGAGCTGTGGAGATTTCAAAAATTGATGGGGAAGATATTACGTTTTCTGGTAACTATCCTACTTTATTGATTACCCAAAGAGATGCTCCAGGAGTAGTGGCGAATGTTTCTAGACTGCTCTATGACTATGGGGTTAACATTGCCTTCATGTCACTTTTTAGACTCCAACGAGGCAAAGATGCCATGATGATCTTTGAGCTGGACCAAAATATTTCAAGAGAGATTTTACGAAAATTAACCGAAGTGGAATGCGTTTTCAAAGTAAGGTTTGTCCCTCTAGGAAGGGATGTCACCAATTATCCTGTTGTTCAGGCAGAATCATAAAGGAGAGCTTATTAGATGAATATAAAAAACGGAGAAGAACTCCTTAAAAGATGTGCTGAGGAAAATTTATCCATTGGAGAATTTGTCATAAGACAAGAGATGGAAGAATCAGGTCTTGGTCGAGAAGAAATATACGAAAAAATGGTGGAAAATTTACGGGTCATGGAGTTTTCTACCTCTAAAGGAATAAACGAAAAGGTGATTTCTGTTTCGGGTCTCATTGGTGGCGATGCTCATCGTATGGGAAAATATTTAAAACAAGGAAAGAGCGTTACTGGAGGAGTCATGATAAAAGCCATGGGATATGCTCTCTCTTGTTCTGAAGTGAATGCATCCATGGGTAAAATTGTGGCTTGCCCCACAGCGGGAGCTTGTGGGATTTTACCTGCTGTTATGATGACCATGAAGGAAGAACATGACCTTGATGAAGAAACCCTTATTATGGGGCTTTTTGCCAGTGCAGGTATTGGAGCAATCATTGCTCAAAATGCCACGATTTCTGGTGCTGAAGGTGGATGTCAGGCAGAATGTGGTTCCGCCAGTGCTATGGCCGCAGGAGCGGTGGTGGAGATGATGGGAGGAACCCCGGATATGTGTCTCCATGCAGGAGCTATTGTGTTTAAAAACACTCTAGGGCTAGTGTGTGACCCTATTGCAGGTCTAGTGGAAGTTCCTTGTGCTAAACGTAATGCTGCAGGAGCAGTAAGTGCTCTGACGGCAGCTGATTTGGTTTTAGCAGGGGTGAAATCTAGGATTCCCTTTGATGACACCGTTGATGCTATGTATCAAATTGGAAAACTAATGCCTGAAGCTTTAAGAGAAACAGGTGTGGGTGGTTTAGCAGGTACTAAAACGGGAAGAGCGTTAAGAGATGAAATTTTTGGTGAACTAGCTAAAAATGAAATGAATGACGATACATTTGATAGCAAATAGTTAATCCCATGGGAAAAAAACAGATACTATGGCAAAGAGACAGTGAAGAAAATAAAATTTCTTCACTGTCTCTTTTAAACTATACATTCAGATGGCACTTCTTTTTGAGCCATAACTTGATCTTAAATTACAATATTGCTACTTTTATTTCCTAGATAAATAGTGTGGCACTAGAATCGTCAGATTCAGCTAACATATAGCCTACGCCACCAAGTTTAACACCATCAATAAGTTCTTCTTCTTTAAGTCCTAAAAGATCCATACTCATCTGGCAAGCGACGAGTTCCACACCACTATCCACAGCAGCTTTCATTAACTCTTCAAGAGATTGAACATTTTTCTTATCCATAAGAGATCGAATCATTTTTGGTCCCATACCGGCCATATTCATTTGAGATAAGCCGAGCTTCTTAGAACCCTTAGGCATCATGAAACCAAACATCTTCTCGACAAGGTTTTTCTTCACCGGTTCATGAGTTGCTTTACGAATGACATTCATCCCCCAAAAAGTAAAGAATAGGGTAACTTTCTTATCCATGGAAGCAGCACCATTAGCAATGATAAAGGTTGCAATGGCCTTATCTAAGTCTCCTGAGAAGACAATCATAGTCATATTTTCTTTTTCCTTAGAAATACTCTGACCTTCCACAGGCTTAATGGCTTTCCCTTTTAAGATATCTGCATAAATTAGTCCTTTTTCTTTGCTTAGGGCTAAGAGGTTATGACCAGTGCTTCTTGTCCAAGCTTTAATATCTTCATAAAAGCCCATGTCTGAAGCTGTAATTTTAAGGGTATCCCCATCTTCGATTTGGTCCATTTCACTTTTTACTCTCATAAGTGGCCCAGGACAACATAGTCCAGTGGCATCCACTTCAATGGTTTTTCCGGTCATTTGCATACTCTCCTTTAAAGGGTTAATTTGTGGAATGGATGGAATGAAATCAGGCTCAGGTAATTTTTCCACTTGATCCTCAAGTAGGTCATAAAGTTTATACCCACCGGTAAGGTTCTTCGTGGTAAATCCATATTGATTTAAAATTCTTGAAGCTAAATATCCCCTAATACCTACTTGGCAATAAATAATGATGGTTTTATCTTTAGGAAGTTCATTCATTCTTTGTCTTAAGTCATTTAATTGAATGTGGATTATGTGCTCCATGGCTTTCATTTCCACTTCCATGTCATCTCTTACATCAAGAAGAATCATCTCTTTTGGATTGAAATCTTCTTTAAAATCACTCATATTCATATGGTCCACCAACCCGTTTAGGGTGTTTTCGGCTACAAATCCAGCCATATTAGCAGGAGATTTGGCACTTAAAAATGGTGGAGCATAAGCCAGTTCTAATTCTTCTAAATCGTCAATGGTTCCATTAAATTTTAAGGTGGTGGCGATAACGTCAATAAATTTATCTACACCTTCGTATCCGACAGCTTGAGCTCCTAATACTTTTCGGTTCTCATCATACACGAGTTTTATGGTTAATGGGGTAGCTCCAGGATAGTATCCAGCATGGTTATTTGGATGGATAAAGATGGCTTTAGGTTCAAGATTATTAAGCTTAGCCACTCTTTCGTTCATACCGGTGGAAGCCACCACAAGATCAAAGACTTTCAAGATAGAGGTACCAATGGATCCCTTATATGTAGAGGACAGTCCCGCAATTTGATCTGCGATAATCCGACCTTGACGGTTGGCAGGTCCGGCTAGAGGAATAGACGTTTGCTTTCCGGTTAAATAATCTGTAATCATGGCTCCATCTCCACCAGCAAACACCGTGTCGTAGTTCGTACGCATAGTAGTATCGGTGATGATATGGCCTCTTGGGCTTAAATTGATCCCTGACGTCTTTAAGAATGCTGTGTCTGCGACTACCCCTAAAGAACTCACTACAAAGTCGCCATAAAGAGTTTTCCCACTACACAGCGTAACTTTAATTCCGCTGCCATCTTCTTCAAACGAGGCTACTCCATCTTCTAAATGCAGAGTGATTTCTTCATTTCTGATTTCATTTTCAACAATCTTAGCCATGTCTTTGTCTAGAGGAGCTAAGATTTGTGGTGCTGCTTCTACCAAGGTCACATCCATGCCTCGTTCTTTTAGATTTTCAGCCACTTCAATTCCAATGAAACCACCACCGATAACAATGGCTTTTCCATCTTCATTCCCATCCACATGGGCTTTAATTTTATCCATATCCTTTAAGTCTTTTAAGGCCATGACTTTTTCAAGATGGATTCCTGGAATATTTGGCTTTAGTGGTTTAGCTCCTGGTGAGATGACTAGATAATCATAAGATTCGGTATAAATTCCTTTATCATGACTTTTAACGGTAACGGTTTTAGCTACAGGATCCACAGATGTAACTTCTGAGAACAGTCTTACGTCAAGTTTAAATCTCTTTTCCATGGAGTCTTTGGTTTGTAGAATTAGACTTTCCCTTTCTTTGATGACATTTCCTATGTGATAAGGCAGACCACAATTAGCAAATGAAATATGTTCCCCTTTTTCGAAAAGAATAATTTCCATATTCTCATCAAGTCTTCTAAGTCTAGCTGCAGCGGATGCTCCGGTGGCAACACCACCAATAATTAAAGTTTTAGTCATGATTAGATTTCCTCCTGTTGATAAATGAGTTCTATGAGTGAAGGCACCATAGGATGAATAACTCGGTAGGTAATGGATAGTCCTTGCCTAGTTCCTTCTATGATTCCAGCATGTTTTAAAGTTTGAAGGTGTTGGGAGATGGTAGATTGAGGAAGGCCAAGACACTCTATCATATGAGAGACATGACATCCTCCTGTCCTAATTAAGCCTTGTATAATACAAAGTCTAACGGGGTGACCTAGGGCTTTTAGTAGGTCAGCTTGATTCTCTAAAGCTTTTATTTGATTTTCCATATTATCCTCTCTTTTTTAATCGATATCTGTATATTACGTTATTACGATATAGTTGTCAATAAATTATCAATAATAATTCAAAATCATAAAAAAACGACTTAAGTTAGATAAGATTGTCTTAATAAATGCTGAAATTGCCAATAAAAAAAGGACTCCTAAGAATCCTGATTATAATTAGTCTAAGTGTAAAATTTCTCGAAAGATTTAGCTCTTTAATTTTATCATTTACTGGGCCTTATCATAAGATAAGAAAAAATGATAACCACAGCGTATATGATAAAGCGAAGATCAGAGCTGCCTTGTAGGACTAGTGTGAGAAATGTAATGGCAACCGCTGCTATGGGGAGGGGAAGAAGGAATAAGGATTTAGTTTGATTTGAATTATGATCTTTCTTCAACTGATGAACTCCTGCCATGGAAAAGAGAAAAATTGGAAGAATACCAAGGAATCCCCAAGCTCTAAAACTAAAAAGAAGATAGATAAGAATTAAAGGTGAAATGACAAAAACTAAGAGAGGTGAAGGATCATTAAAATTAGGAGTGGGGACTAAATCAAAGAAATTGACCACTTTAACTTGGAAATAAGCATAAACCCCAGCTAATAAAATCAGAATTCCAGCATAATAGAATTGCCCATCCACCACAAGAAGAAGAGAGATAAGACCTAAAATCAATAAAAAATTATCGAGAATAATAGATATAAAACTATTTTTCAAAACTATGACTCCTTTTAAGCTTCATTTCGTATAATACATTTATAATTAATGAGATTTGGGTATATTGTCATTATAGTCGACTCAGACTCAACATGACAATAGAATCTTGGAAAGGATAAGAACCCTCGATAAACTTGCGTTAGACCAGTCTTAACCCTTTAAATTGTCCATGGTATAATAAGGGAAGAATTCAAATTGGAGGTAGAAAATGGAAAAGGTGAAATTTATATATAATCCTTTTGCGGGTGACCATTACATTGTAGATCAGTTAGATGAGGTCATTGCACTTCACCAAGAATATGGATTTTTTTTGGTGCCTTGCCGCTTGGATAATCACGTGGATATGGCTAAAGCCATGGAGGATATAAAAGATGGCTATCATCACATTCTCATTGCAGGAGGAGATGGTACCGTTGATATTTTGGTAAATCATATGATGGACCATGGAATAAATCTACCTGTGGGAATTCTTCCCATGGGAACAGCTAATGACTATGCAAAATTTATTAAAATTCCAAAAGATATAACAGAAGCTATAAAGAAAATGCTAACCCTACCCCCTAAGGCCATGGATCTTGGGAAAATTAATGATAAGTATTTTCTTAATGTGGCCAGTACTGGATTATTAACAGATGTATCTCAAAGAACCCATGGTGAACTTAAAAATGCCATTGGGAAATTGGCCTATTATATTAAAGGCTTGGAACAAATTCCAAGTTTTCGTAAAATCCCTGTGAAAGTCACATCAAAAGATGGGAATTTCGATGGAGATATGTACGCCTTACTGGTTTTTAATGGCAGAACAGCTGGAAATATGGATTTCGCTTATAAATCAAAGGCAGATGATGGATTGCTTGATGTGATTTTAATTAAGGCTAATTTTAAAGATTTGGTGGCAGCGCTACCGAGACTTATTCGAGGAGATCATCTAGAAGGGCCAGTTAATGGGCTTCTTTATTTCCAGACTAATGAGCTTACCATTGAAACCACTGATGAGTTAATTGTTAGTGATATTGATGGAGAGAGGGGACCAGATTTTCCACTACACATTGAGTGTATTAACCAAGGAATTACAATTCTTGGAATAGATGAGGTTTAGGGCTAGCAAGCCTATAAAAGATGTATTACAATGAAGACTAGAAATTACAAAGAGATTAGATAAGAAAAGTGAGGAATAAATATGATTTATAATAATGCTATTGAACTAGTGGGTGGAACCCCTTTACTAAAAGTAAATGGTTTTGATGCTAAAAATAGAGCTCAAGTGTATATTAAACTTGAGAAGATGAATCCTGCTGGTAGCACAAAAGATCGGGCGGCTTTAGGAATGATTGAGGATGCTGAAAAAGAAGGTATTTTGAAAAAAGGGTCTGTCATTATAGAACCTACCAGTGGAAATACGGGAATAGGTCTAGCTATGCTAGGAAGAGTGAAAGGATACAGAGTCATCATTGTTATGCCTAACTCTATGAGTGAGGAAAGACGAAGTCTAATCAAAGCATACGGTGCAGAAATGATTTTAACGGATGGAACTAAAGGAATGAATGGAGCTATTGCAAAAGCCCAGGAGCTAAAAGAAGAGATGGGTGACATTGCTTATATTCCCCAACAGTTCAACAATCCATCTAACCCTAAAAAACACTATGAAACCACAGCGAAGGAAGTCTTTGCGGATTTTCCCAATTTGGATGCATTTGTGGTGGGTGTAGGTACTGGTGGAACGATTTCAGGATTTGGACAGTATGTTAAAGACTTTGAAAAAGAAACAAAAGTTTATGGCGTAGAACCAGAAGAATCTGCTGTACTTTCGGGTGAAAATCCAGGACCCCATAAAATTCAAGGCATAGGGGCAGGATTTATACCTGGAAACTATCATGAAGAATTAGTGGATGAAGTAATAAAAGTAAATACAAACGACGCTATGGAAACAGCTAAAACATTTAGTCAAAATGAAGGAGTTCTCATAGGAATTAGTGCAGGTGCGAATCTGTATGCAGCATTGTCTGTGGCAAGAAAACTAGGCTCGGACAAAACTGTTGTAACCATTGCACCTGACGGTGGAGAAAAATATTTATCAATGGGTCTTTTTGATTAAAGATAGAGGTGAAGAATGTTTAAAAAACTTCATGAAGATGTTAAAAATGTTATGGAACAAGACCAAGCAGCAAAATCTTATTTAGAAGTGCTGTTTCTTTACCCTTGTATAAATGCCTTATTTTCTTATCGAATAGCTCATTTTTTCTTTAAGAAAAAATTATTCTTTTTAGCTAGATTAATTAGTCAGTTTTCAAGAGGACTCACCGGGATTGAAATACACCCTGGTGCTAAAATTGGACGAAGGCTTTTTATTGACCATGGCATGGGTGTGGTCATAGGAGAAACGGCCACCATTGGTGACGATTGTGTTCTCTATCATCAAGTGACCTTGGGAGCAACGGATTGCGATGGAGTTAAACGACATCCAGATTTGGGAAATCATGTAACCATTGGAGCTGGAGCTAAAATTCTTGGAGCTATCTTTATAGGAGATGGCGCAAAGGTTGGATCCAATGCAGTGGTTTTAAAAGACGTACCGGCTGGAGCTACAGCTGTAGGAATTCCGGCTAAAATCCTCATGAAAAAATCAGCGGAAGAAGATTTAAAAATCCATATCTATTCGTGAACTACTCGCCACTTAAATGATTAACATTATTTTGAAGTGGGAGCTTCTTGGTCAATACCTCCCATGAGATAAGTATCACTAAAGCTCAACGGGTGGCACCCACCCTGGAAGTTTATGTCAACTTATTTTCAGTAGGTTCTTAGCTGCGTTATAGTCTCTATCATGCGTAGTTTGACAACTTGGACAAGTCTATTTTCTGACGGCGAGGTTTTTGACCTCACTGTTTTTGTATCCGCAAACATGACAAAGCTGGCTTGAGGTAAAGAAAGCATCTGCCTTGTTTATGGTCCTTCCATACCAAGCTGCTTTATAACAAAGCATATTATTGAAAGTCGACCAGGAAGCATCGGAGATGGATTTTGCCAGTTTATGATTCTTTAGCATATTTGCAACCCTTAAGGTTTCAATATTGATGACTTGGTTTTCGTCTATCAATCGAGAGGAAACCTTATGGAGATAATCCAACCGTTGATTAGCCACTTTCTCATGAATAACGGCCAATTTTCGCTTGTTCTTATAGTAATTATTGGAGCCTTTGACCTTGCGGGATAAAGCTCGCTGAAGTTTTTTGATATTCGGTTAACTTTGAACCAGATATTTTGTACTTTGGAAAGCCTTGATTGCTATTGCCTTTTTCTTGTTCACGACAGAAGTTTTTGTAGGCTTTTTTTAGATTCAATTGGGCAATGGCTAAAGCCAGCAAATCCGCTTCCTTGAGAAATTCATGCTCTTTCTTATACTGAGCAGGTGTGTTTTTAAGCAT
>LSQX01057638.1_pt1 | contig 21121 bp, 20 predicted proteins | sample 654561 | NCBI WGS metagenome assembly LSQX01 (sample SAMN04489861, study PRJNA283612) | anaerobic digester metagenome | isolation source: 4 biogas reactors fed with cattle manure at either 37C or 55C with and... | place: Denmark: Kongens Lyngby | collected 2014 | reverse complement strand
CAAACCACCCGAGTTGGGTTTCAGTGAGGCTGTCTCTTTCTGGGATTGTCGAACTGAGATTTAGCAAGGAGGGTTAAGTCGTAACAAGGTATCTGTAGGGGAACCTGCAGATGGATCACCTCCTACGCAGGGTGGGGCTTCGGCCCCACCCTCAAAAAAACTATGTGTGTATAAAATGAAAGCAAGGAAGTCTCTCGGACTTCCCGCGATTCCTTGGCAGCTTGCCATGCATCAAACGTAGCATCGAACGTCATTTGCCATTATATCTGAAGCAGCGGATGCCTTCATCCGTGCTCTCTTCATACCATTCTTTTTATCGCAATGCGGTTTATCGGACCATAATATGAGAAAGGACACCAAGAGCATCCTTATCCCGGCCGACACCCTTGAATGGTTGACAGTGGTGCTCTGGCTGATCCTGTGGGCATTCATGACAGCATCCGCACTGGCATTCCCCGGGACGATACCGATCCATTACGAGGCGGGTCAGCCTGACAGGTATGCCGGTTTCGCAGAGATGATGATCATACCTGTTTTGGTCTCATTGATGAATGTGCTGTTGATCTATCTGGCACGTTTCATCGGAAGGGGAAAGGAATACAGTTCCGTTGTGATCCGTGATGCCATTCTGATACTGACGATAGGCATCAACATACTGGTTCTCTTCATGGCATTCTCCATAATATGGGCCTCTGCATGATGCTCAGCTCTGCGCATAAGATGCATCATGCGGTTCATAATATCGAGGACTGGCACCTGCGGGGCAGTCATCATTTTATCTGACAGGAGTCTATAGGAGGCTCCATGCTCGCACAGGCGATTGAAAGGCTCAGAGGCAGTGAGAAGGTAATACTTGTCCACGGCAACGCGGACATGGATGCGATAGGATCCGCCTATGCCTTGGCAGAATGCTTCCCTCCTGCCCGGATATACGCCCCCGGGGGCCTTGACAGGGTCACCCGTGTCGTGAAAGAGAAATTGGGTATAGATGTCTCCGAATCCTGTGATATCGGCAATCCTGAGCTGATAGTGGTCGTCGATACCTCGTCACCGGATCAGATCGAAGGGGACATAGAAATCCCGGAGGGCAGCCTGATCATAGATCATCACATACCTACAGGCAAATGGTCCTCAATGGATCTTATATGCGATGATACCCGCACATCCTGCTCTGAGATAATATGGGATCTCGTGAAAGGATGTCCCGTTATAGGCAAGGATGTGCATCTGGCACTTCTCGGCGGGATGATCACTGACACCGGGCATCTGCAGTTCGCTACCGCCGCGACCCTGAGGGCATTCGCTGAGATCATGGAATGCGGCTCCCTGGAGATGGATGAGGTCCTGTCGCTCATGAGAGTGGATCAGTCCATGTCGGAAAGGACCGCCGTAGTGAAATGCCTGGGCCGTTCAAGATTCGAGAGGGTTGGCGATATGCTGGTTGCCGTATCCCTGAGCGGCAGCTTCGAAGCATCCTGTTGCAAAGGGCTCCTGTCCGCAGGTGCCGATGTGGCATTCGTAGCATCTCAGAGAGATGATGCCTTCAGGATAAGCTCCAGGGCAACTCAGGAGATGGTCAGGCGCGGCCTGCACCTGGGGGACATGCTGGCGGATCTGGGCACTGAGACCTGTTCGGACGGAGGCGGTCACGGGGCCGCCGCCGGGATATCAGGAACAGGCGATGCCGAAGCCATGCTGAACATGTGCACGAAGCGTACTATGGACGAGTTCCGCAGGATAAAATCCGGATCAGAGCTTGTTTAATTTCCGCAGTACTTCTCTCACAGCTTCCAGATTCTCGGGCCTCTTCTCGAAGTAAGCACTGACCGGCTCTATGCAGGCAGTTATGCCGTCAGCCGTGCCCTTCTTCAGGTCCATAGGATGAAGTTCTCCGGAGAAGTACGCATTCGTAAGGGACTCGTAATCATTGAAAGAGACAGGCCCGCCGAATTTCTCCGGTCTGGTGATGTCAAGTCTGCCCAATCTCGGGAATATGATGTACTTGCAGAGCATCAATACAGGGTTCACATCCTCTGTACCCGGCTCAGGAGGGCAGAAAGCCTTCTTCATCTTCCTCCCCACGTCCTCCGGGGAATCATGTATGTTGATGCTGCTGTCCGGGTTGCTCTTCGACATCTTCGAGGCCGCCGGGTTCATGCGGTCCCCCCCGGCCAATCCGGGGAGAAGCGGCGTGTGCAGAGCGACGGGCTTCTTCCATCCCAGCTTGTCCGCTGCATCCCTGGCCAGCATATTGGCGCGCCTCTGGTCCATGCCTGCGTACGAGAGGTCGACCCCCAGATCGAATATGTCCGTGGCCTGCAGTATGGGATAGAAGAGTTTGGATGAATCTATCTCCGCATCATCCTCGTTGCGACCCATGATGGTCATGGCTCTTTTAACTCTCTGAAGGGAGGTGACTTTGGCAACTTTGATGACCTTCTCCCAGTATTCGATCCCGTCAAGGAGATCAGAGGCATATTTGTACTCCACGCCGTCATCGGGGACGCCCAGGGCCCTGAAGCAATCCTCCATGTATCTGGCACATGTGCGTATGTTCTCGATATCGCCTCCGAGCTTGTCATTTATGTAAGCGTGCCAGTCAGCCCAGAACACTGTGACTTTGAATCCTGCATCCGCCAGGTCCCTGATCTTGGATGCGACAAGGACCCAGCCCAGGTGAACGAGCCCGGAGGGCTCGAACCCTATATACGCCGTGGGATGCTCCTTCGTTCTCAGGATCTCTCTCAGTTCTTCCTCGGTAACGATCTCTTCTGCGTTCCGAGCCACGAGCGCATACCTTTCTTCGGCGTTCATCGTATCGTCCCTCGATAGGCTCTCGATAAATAAATGGTGTGCATGCATTGCGATTTATCCATGCAGTGCGATGAGGGGGATATGTACGAGAAGCTTCGGGAAAGCGTACTGAGAAGCCCGATAGTGATGAGGAAAGGATATCCTTATTTCGTGAATCCCGTTGCGGACGGAGTGCCGCCTGCGGACCCGGAACTGATCGATGAGGTCACCGATGCCATGATAAACGTGGGAAATTTCGACTGCGATCTGATAGCCGCCCCTGAAACCATGGGAATACCTCTTGCCGTGGAGATCTCCAGGAAATTGGGCATACCGTACGTTGCGATACGCAAGAAGAACTACGGTCTGCCCGGTGAGGTCTCCATCATCCAGCACACAGGGTACTCTGAATCCGTGATGTACATAAACTCCGTCTTCAAGGGAGACAGGGTCGCCATAGTGGACGATGTGCTCAGCACCGGGGGCACGATCGCAGCCATGGTGCGGGCCATGAGAGAACGGATAGGGTGCGAGATCACGGACATAGTGATGGTCTTCGATAAGAGCGGGAACAAAGCATCCGTGGAGAGCAGTATAGGCATGAGCATCAAGACCCTTCTGAAGGTGACGATAAGCGAGGGCAGGGTCAGGATCCTGGATTAGAACAGGTCACGCTAACTGTATCTGTTCCTCTTTTACGAAACTTCGTGTGATCATCAGGGCATGGACCTGTCCCTGATAGTCCTGGTGATCTATGCAAGCCTGATAGGTGCTGCCATAGGTACGGCCTCAGGTCTCATCCCGGGGATACATGTGAATACACTGGCGATCCTCATGGCGGTGAGCATGCCCTTCATCGCGGATGCGATGTCCGGATTCATACCTGCCGAGCAGTTCCCTCTGCTGATGTCCTCCGCAGTCGTGTCAGCTGCGGTCGTGCATTCTTTCACCGATTTCGTGCCCTCTGTATTCATCGGTGCCCCGGACCCGGACGAGGTCCTCTCCCTTCTGCCGGGTCACAGGCTGCTCAGGGAAGGCAAAGGCATGCTGGCCGTCAGATCAGCGGCCTTCGGGAGCCTTGTCGGAGCATCGATCTCGATAATCCTGGCGATACCTCTGCAATATGTCATGCTGTCCGGGTTGTCCGGTATATTGGAGTACGTAACGGTCCCGGTACTCATCATTGTCATATCCGCCACAGTTCTGCATGAGAAGGGCAGAGCCCGTAAATCATGGGCACTGGCACTTATAACCATCTCCGGTGCTCTCGGATGCATGTCCATGGTGTCGAACTCGGATTGGAGCGGTCCCACCGGTCTCGGCAGCGTATTGTTCCCTCTGTTGACAGGGCTTTTCGGGGTCCCTCCGATACTCCAATCCGCCGGCAGCGGAGAGATACCTGAGCAGGAGGACGGCTCCGGCGGCAACGATCTGATGCCTGGGACCAAGGGCGTTCTGGCGGGAGGGGTGGCAGGATGGTTCCCCGGGGTGACGGCCACCGTATGTGCCACGATGGCTGCGATCGTATCCAAGGAAGACAAACCTGAGAGATTCATATCCATGGTCTCATCGGTGGGAACGGCCTCGGTCGTATTCACCCTCATTACGCTGTCGGTTACAGGCAACGGCAGGTCCGGAACGATGCTGGTAGTCAAGGATCTGGTGGGAGGGGACCTCACAGGGCTGTGCACCCCGTCCTTTGCCGCTCTCCTTTTGAGCGTGGCACTGGCATCGCTGATGGGCTACATCATCACAATATGGTCAGGCCGGGCGCTTTCCAGCATGATCTCGGGTGCAGACGCTTCCAGGATGAACAAAGCGGTCCTGGTGGTGATATGCTCGTTGGTTGCGGTGATGACAGGGGTCAATGGCCTGGCTCTTCTTGCGGTAGCGACTGCGGTAGGGATGCTGCCCTATATATCGGGGGTGAGCAGGATAAGCCTGGGCGGATGTTTGATGGTCCCGGTGCTCCTGATGCGCATCGGGCTTTTATGAAGAGGTAGTCCTGTCCGGGTTCGAACCGGAGTCGCCGGCTCCAAAGGCCGGCATGATGGACCGCTACACTACAGGACTTTGCGGTCAACATTGGTTGCTTGTATTTATTTGCCTTCCCAACAGGTGTGTCGGGGCTGAACCGATTATCTCCACATCGATGAACGTCCCAAGAGGGATATCCCCGGGCACGCCGACCGGCCTGTAGTTATCCGTGCGCGCTATGACCGTGCCCTGCTTCCCCTGTTCCGAGACCAGAGCACGCAGGGTCTTACCGACCATCAGCGTGTTGCCCTCAGCCTCCACTGTCATCTTTATTCTGGTGAGATCTGCGGAACGGTCCTTGCTGATGCCGCCCGCCACCTGCCCGTCCATCGATGCGGCCTCCGTGCCGGGACGGGATGAGAACCTGGTTATGTTCACTGTGTCAGCTCTAAGTCTTCTGATCAGCACAGCGCTCTTCTCGTGATCCGCCTCTGATTCCCCGGGGAAGCCCGTGATCATGTCGGTGGAGATGCTGATGTCCGGGAATCTTTCCCTTGCACGGTTGACGATCCCCATGAATCTTGCCACTGTATATCTTCTTTCCATTTTCCGGAGGATCCTGTTGCTGCCGCTCTGCAGAGGTATGTGAAGGAAACGGTACACTCTGCGATCCTCCATGCAGTCCAGTATCTCATCCAGAACGGGATCCAGAGCATCCGGGTTGGTCATGCCTATCCGTATGCGGTAATCACCGTCGAATTCCAGCATCCTGCGGAGGAGTCGGGGCAGACCGCTTCCGATGTCTTTCCCGTAGCATGCCGTGTCCTGAGCGGTAAGAAATATCTCTTTCGTTCCGGCGTCGATCATATCCTTGAATTCAGACAGGATCTCGTCCTCCGGCCGGCTCACGAGACGCCCGCGGGCCAGTCTGGTTATGCAGTATGTGCATTTCCCGAGGCATCCCTGTGCTATCGGCAGGATCTCCTGCATCCCATAATCCCGCTGCAAAGGAGCGCCCCCTCCGAATGCGCTCTCCGCCTTCCCGGGGAACAGATCATATTGGTCTGGCGGGAGGATCATCGCATGGGGCAGCCTAACCTCGATCCTGTTGGCCTGTACTTTGGCCATGCATCCTGACACAACCACGTCCTTCTCCGTCTTCCCTATCTCCCCCATGCGGCGGATCATCTTCTTCTCGGTAGCATCGACAACGGTGCACGTGTTCAGAATTATTATGTCCGCATCCGCATCGGAGAAGACTCTCTCATGACCCAGAGCGTCCATCCTGCGGGCGAGTTGCTCTCCTTCCCCGCGGTTCATCGCACATCCGTACGATTCCACGAAGTATCTCATGACCTTCACTTTGTGGGTTCTTCACCTGTTACGGCGCCGAAGGCTGTCTTGGAAGAAATGTTCGTTATCTTGGCATTGACCGTGGTCCCTTTCACAGTGCCAGGCACTATTACGATGAACTCCTGCACTTTGCCTATGCCGTCCCCTTTCTTGCCCACATCGCTTATGAATATCTGGACGACATCGCCGATCTTGAGCGTATCGGCATGCTTCGGCCTGATGGTCTTCTTGACATTGACGGGCCTGTGGGACCCGCATGCCTCACATTCCAATACGAGCGTTCTGCCGTCCTTGTAGAATTTCGTGTCGGGACGGCCGCATTCGGAGCACAGGACGAAGGTGTCCGTGTAGTTCTGGATCTTGTTGGAGATGAGGCCCGGGCTGATCTTGGATTTCAGCACGACCCTCCTGTTATCTATGTTCCCCGGTGTTCCCAGTTCCCTGAGCAGGTACTGGAGCAGGTGCTCCGGGTCTCTCCTGAGCACGTCAGTGACGTCTATGAAGTTCCTTATGACCGTCGTTTTGCCCTCCTGCAGTATCTCCAATTCAGGCAGGGAGAATCTCTCGTGGGACTCAATGACCTCGGGCAGATTCTTCTTAGCTCTGTCGAGCAGAGCAAAATAATCCTCATCAACGCTCATCTAGGGCACCTCTTCCCTGTCCTAACGTTGACTTATTAATAAACCTTTACCAGCTCCGTATCCTGCTGAGCGACAGGTTATTTCTATCGATTCCGCCTCTCGGGGTCTGTATGGAAAGCAGACTCTCATCCCGTGCGGATCTCATCATGGACTCATGCATAATGAGGCTGATCGCAGTTGCCAAGCAGCCGGGCATGATATCGTTCGCAACCGGTCTGCCGGACAACAGTCTGTTCGACACGGAAGGTCTGAGGGCGGCGGCGGATCAGGTGCTCACAGGAGAGGATGCCAAGGGCTCGCTTCAATACGGCGAGGCCGAGGGCCTGCCGTCGCTGAGGGACAGGATAGCGAAACGCTGCAGGAGAGAGGCCGGAGTCAATGCGACGAAAGAACGTGTCCTGCTGACCAACGGCTCCCAGGAATGCTTTGACCTCCTGGGTAAGATGTTCCTGGACCGGGGGGATCCCATGGTGGTGGAGAACCCGGGGTACCTGGGGGCCCTGCAGGCATATTCAGCATACGGCCCCAGGATGATCGGCGTGGATCTCTCGGACAGCGGCCCGGACATGATGCAGCTGGAAACGGCACTGAAAGAGGATCCGAAGCTGTTCTATTCGATACCGAATCATCAGAACCCATCGGGCATGAGCTATTCCGAAAGTGCCAGACAAGAGATCTCGGAGCTCCTTGCCGGTACACGGACCGTCATTGTGGAGGATGACGCCTACGGAGAGCTGGGATACAGGAGAAGGGCCGGGAAGGCGATATCGTCCATGACGGATAATTCTGTGATGACCGGATCGTTCTCGAAGATAATCTCCCCCGGGATGAGGATCGGATGGATGGTGGTCCCAGATTGGCTTCTGCCGAAGGCAACGCAGTTCCTGGAAGCGTTCTGCCTGCAGGCTGGGTCCTTCACCCAGAGGGTCATGGACCGCTTCCTGGCGGACAACGACCTGGATACGTACCTCGGTCCGATAAGGGCGGAATATCTGCGGAAGAAGGAATTATTCTCGGATCTGATGGAGGACATGCTCCCGGAGAGCTTCTCCTGGAATGACCCCGACGGGGGCATGTTCATCTGGCTCAGGACCCCGGAAGGGACCGATGCAGGAAGGCTCGTGGACTCGGCTCTGGAAAAGAAGGTGGTGCTGATGCCCGGCAAACCCTTCCATGTTCGCGGCGGGGACAATACGGTACGGCTGAATTTCGCCACCGCCTCCGATGAGGACATGAAAGAGGGGATGCGCAGACTGAGCAGGGCCGCATCGGACGCATTCTGATGCGCACCCACTGCTCTATAGGGGCGCGCCACGATAATCCCCAATTCCTTTAGGCTTATATACGAGAAGGGTTATCGGACGGAATGCTTCAGATAAATTGAGGTGAAACATTGGGTAGAGGTCTGCATACAGCTAGGAAATTGAGGACGGACGGCCAAAGCCGCCGCTGGCTCGACAGGAAGTATAAGAAAAGAGTATTGAAGCTCAGAGAGAAATCCGACCCTCTGGAGGGATCATCCCAGGCCAGAGGCATCGTTCTCGAGAAGGTGGGAATAGAGGCTAAGCAGCCCAACTCGGCCATCAGGAAGTGCGTCAAGGTCCAGCTGATAAAGAACGGGCGTCAGATCACCGCTTTCGCAGTCGGTGACGGAGCGATCAACTTCATAGATGAGCACGACGAAGTGCTCGTGGAAGGTATCGGCGGAAGACTGGGCCGTTCCTACGGAGATATCCCCGGTGTTCGCTACAAAGTCATCAAAGTCAACAACGTCTCCCTGAACGAGATGGTCAGGGGCAGAACGGACAAGCCCGTAAGGTGAATACCATGGAAGAGAAAACATTACTGTTCGGAAAATATGATCTGTCCGAGGTCACCGTCGAAGACCCTGGTCTCGCGAAGTACATGGACCTCACCCCCACAAACGTACCTCACTCGGGCGGAAAGCATGCAAACAGGTGGTTCGGAAAGTCCAAGCTGAGCATCGTGGAGAGGCTCATAAACAACATAATGAGGACCGAGAAATACACCGGGAAGAAGCTCAAGGCCTACAAGGCCGTATCGGAAGCATTTGATATCATTGCCGCAAGGACTAAGTCCAACCCGGCACAGGCATTCGTCACGGGGCTGGAGAACGCCGCCCCCAGGGAAGAGGTCACGAGACTGCAGTTCGGAGGCATATCCGTTCCCAAGGCAGTGGACGTATCCCCTCAGAGGAGGGTGGACATCGCCCTGCGCAATCTCAGCCTCGGAGTATCAAAAGGCTCATCGAAGAACAAGAAATCTATAGCTCAGTGCCTCGCAGACGAGATCATGCTCGCCGCCAAGGGAGACATGGCCTCATTTTCTGTAGCTAAGAAAGAAGAGATAGAGAGGGTGGCTCAGTCCGCCCGCTGATGAAGGAGGCAAGTGCATGAGCAGAAAAAGGGAGAACATCAACAAGGCAATGGCCCTGATGGACAAACCTGAGTTCATAAGGAACATCGGTACCGCAGCGCATATAGATCACGGCAAGACCACCTTCTCTGACAACCTGGTTGCCGGAGCGGGCATGATGTCCGAGGATCTGGCCGGTAAGCAGAGGTTCCTCGACTTCGACGAGCAGGAGTCCGCAAGAGGCATAACCATCAATGCAGCCAATGCATCCATGGTCCACCACTTCGAGGGCAAGGACTATCTGATAAACCTCATCGATACGCCGGGTCACGTTGACTTCGGCGGTGACGTCACAAGGGCGATGAGAGCTCTCGACGGCGTCTTCATCCTCAGCTGCGCTGTGGAAGGGATCATGCCTCAGACTGAGACGGTCATAAGGCAGGCCCTCAAGGAGCGCGTCAGGCCTCTTCTGTTCATCAACAAGGTAGACAGGATGATCAACGAGCTTCAGGTCACACCTCAGATGATGATAGACAAGTTCGCGAAGATCGTCGCGGAATTCAATAAGAAGATCGTGGAAATACTCCCCGCCCCCCTCAACAAGGAGTGGCAGGTGCACATAGAGGACGGCACGGTCGCCTTCGGTTCCGCTTATCACAACTGGGCGATATCCGCGCCTTACATGAAGAAGTCCGGGATCTCTTTCAAGGACGTATTCGAGTACTGTGCCGCCGGCAACGAGAAGGAGCTTGCCAAGAAATCCCCGCTCCACGAGGTCGTTCTCGGGATGGCCATAAAGCATGTCCCTAACCCGAAGGACGCTCAGAAGATCCGTATCCCGGTAATATGGAAAGGAGACAAAGAATCCACCGTCGGGAAGCAGATGCTTAACTGCGACCCCAAGGGCGAGATGTCGATGATGGTCACCAAGATCGTCATGGACTCCCACGCGGGAGAGGTCGCCATCGGGAGGATGTTCTCCGGCAGGGTGACGAAGGGCCAGACCCTCTACATAGCCGGAATGCCCAACCCCCAGAGGGTTCAGACCGTTTCGCTCTCAGTGGGAGCCGACCGTGTCCCGGTCGAGTCGTGTGATGCAGGCAACATTGTCGCGGTCACCGGCCTGAAGGATGCGATAGCAGGTTCCACAGTATCCTCGGAGAAGGACATGTTCCCCTTCGAGAAGATGACCCACTACTCCGAACCGGTCGTAACGAAGGCCATCGAGGCAAAGCACATGAAGGACCTTCCGAAACTGGTGGAGGTCCTGAGGACTATCGCCAAGGCGGACCCGTCCCTCAACGTCGAGATCAACAACGAGACCGGGGAGCACCTGCTGTCCGGTATGGGGGAGCTGCACCTGGAGATCACCGAGTACCGTATAACCAATGAGCAGGGAGTCGAGATCGTAGCGTCCCCTCCCATCGTGGTCTATCAGGAAGGGATCAGGAAGGGCAACGTGAATCCCTTCGAGGGCAAGTCCCCCAACAAGCACAACAAATTCTACTTCCTGGTCGAGCCTCTTGAGCAGGGCATCATAGATGCCATACACAAGGGGGAGATCGACACGGATTCGAAAGTGAAGGACGTCAAGGCCATGGCCCACACCCTTGCGGAGTTGGGCATGGACAAGGAGGAGGCGAAAGGTGTCGTGTCCTTCAAGAACAGCAACATACTGCTCGATAACACCAAGGGGATCCAGTACCTCCATGAGACCATGGAGCTGGTGAAGCAGGCCTTCGACGAGGCCATGGTCAGAGGTCCTCTGGCGAACGAGAAGCTCGCCGGCGTGAAGGTGAGGCTCATGGATGCGAAGCTCCACGAGGACACCATCCACAGGGGTCCCGCACAGGTAATACCTGCCGTCAGAGACGGCATATACGGTGCGATATGCCAGGCTGGGAGGATACTCCTGGAGCCTATGCAGAAGGTGTTCATCAGCGTCCCCCAGGACAATATGGGAGATGCCGTATCGCTGATCAATCAGCGCCGCGGCACAATACTGGACATGGGCCAGGAGGATGTGCACGCCACGGTCACCGCCAAGTGCCCCGTTTCCGAGATGTTCGGATTCGCATCGGCCATAAGGGGTTCGACACAGGGGCGTGCGCTGTGGTCCACCGAGAACGCAGGATTCGAGCAGATCCCCAATGAACTGCAGAGCAAGATAGTGCAGGAAGTCAGGGTTAGAAAAGGACTGAACCCTGAGCCTTATGACGAGAGATACTACGCAGGTGCGTAGGGTAAGGTTAAATACAAAACACTATATGGAGAAACCCAGACAGTCCTATATAAGGTAAAATAAGGAGAAATCGAGATGGCAGAGAAAGAGCACATGAACTTGGTCGTCATCGGTCACGTCGACCACGGAAAGTCCACGCTTACTGGAAGGATTCTTCTGGAGACCGGTGCAATCGACCCTCACATAGTTGAGAAATACAAGAAGCAGGCAGAGGAGAAAGGAAAAGGATCCTTCTTCTTCGCATGGGTCATGGACGGCCTCAAAGAGGAGAGGGAGAGAGGAGTCACCATCGATGTAGGGCACCAGAAGTTCTACACCGACAAATACTACTTCACGGTCATTGACGCACCCGGTCACAGGGACTTCGTCAAGAACATGATCACCGGTACCAGCCAGGCTGACGCCGCGATCATAACCTGCTCCGCGATAGAGGGGCCCCAGGCGCAGACGAAAGAGCACATCTTCCTCGCCACGACCCTGGGCGTCAAGCAGATCATAGTCGCCATCAACAAGATGGACGCTGTGAAGTACGACGAGGCCAAGTACAAGGAGGCAGTGGAGGGAATGTCCAAGCTCATGGCCATGGTAGGGATAAAGACCGCTGAGATCCCCTTCATACCCACTTCCGCCTACATGGGAGACAATATCAAGGAGGCATCCGCCAACACGCCCTGGTACAAGGGCCCGACCATGATACAGGCACTCGATGCCCTCAAGGTCCCTGACAAGCAGACCGACAAGCCCCTCAGGCTGCCGGTCCAGGATGTCTACACCATCACCGGTATCGGAACCGTCCCTGTCGGCAGGGTCGAGACCGGCGTGCTGAAGGCCAACATGAAGGTTTCCTTCCAGCCTGCCAATATCGTCGGTGAGGTCAAATCCATCGAGATGCACCACGAGGTGCTTCCCCAGGCCCTTCCCGGAGACAACGTCGGATTCAACGTCCGCGGTGTAGCCAAGAACGACATCAAGAGGGGAGACGTTGCAGGCCCGGTCGACAATCCGCCGTCCGTTGCCAAGACGTTCACCGCACAGATCGTGGTCCTGAACCACCCGTCCGTCATGACCGTCGGTTACACCCCGGTGTTCCACTGCCACACCACGCAGACTGCGTGCAGGTTCGTGGAGCTCGTGAAGACCATCGACCCCAAGACCGGACAGACCAAGCAGGAGCACCCTGACTACCTGAAGACCGGCGACATAGCCATTGTGAAGGTAGCACCCACGAAGCCCATGGTCATAGAGCCCGCCAAGGAGTTCCCTCCTCTCGGAAGGTTCGCCATAAGGGACATGGGCCAGACCGTTGCGGCTGGAATGTGCATCTCCGTAGAGAAGTAAGGTCTCAGGAAGGAAATCGATATGTCACAGCGTGCCAGAATCTCGCTTAGCGGGACAGATGCATCCAAGGTCGACAGTGTATGCCGTCAGATCAAGGATATCTCGCAGAAGACGGGTGTTGCGATGCATGGGCCCATACCGCTTCCCACGAAGAAGCTCAAGGTCCCCTGCAGGAAGAGCCCTGACGGAGAAGGCAGCGAGACCTGGGATCGTTGGGAGATGCGCATCCACAAGAGGCTCATCGACCTTGATGCCGACGAGCGTGCTCTCAAGCAGCTCATGAGGATACAGGTCCCCGACGGCGTGAACATAGAGATTGTACTTCGTACGGTCTGAAATCCTTTAATCGATTTCTCGGGCCGCACCCCCCGGGGTGCGGCCCACATACATTTTATTATCGTGATTGAATTCCCATTTGATTCAAATGAGGAGTGACAGTGTCAAGCTGGGTCTGGACAAGGCCCCCGCAAGAAGCCTTCTTAGGGCGGACGGTCTGAAGGATGAGGATTTCGGGAAGCCGTTCATAGGCATAGCCAACTCCTGGAATGAGATCGTTCCCGGTCACATACATCTGAACGAGATCGCCGCGGCCGTCAGAGAGGGGATCATCGAAGCCGGAGGGTACCCGTTCACATTCGGTGTCCCGGCAGTGTGCGACGGCATAGCGATGGGGCACGAGGGCATGAGATACTCCCTCATCTCCAGAGAGGTCATATCAGATTGCTGCGAGGTCATGGTCCAGGGCCACGCCCTTGACGGTTGGGTCGGCATAACCAATTGCGATAAGGTCACCCCGGGGATGCTCATGGCCGCCGGGAGGATGAATGTGCCGGCGATAATGGTCACAGGGGGTGCCATGGAGGTCGGGAAGGACGGGGATGAGAACCTGGATCTCCAATCGGTCTTCGAGGCTCTCGGAGAGCACTCCGCAGGGAAGGTGGATGAGGATCACGTCAGGAAGATCGAATGCAGGGCCTGTCCCGGCAGAGGGAGCTGCTCAGGCCTCTTCACCGCCAACACCATGGCATGTCTCACCGAAGCGATGGGCCTCAGCCTTCCCGGATGCGGCACTACGCTGGCGACAGACCCGGAGAAGCTGAGGATCGCGAAGGAGTCCGGGCGCAGGATAGTGGAACTGGTGCTCAGGGGCATCAGACCCAGGGATGTCGTCGGTCCCGCATCGCTCCGCAACGCCGTGCGGGTCGATATGGCGATAGGGGGATCCACGAACACCGCTCTTCACATACCTGCGATATCGAAGGATTTCGGATGCGATGTAGGGCTGGAGGACTTCGACAGGATATCCAAGGAGGTGCCGCACATAACGAGCATCCGCCCATCAGGGTCGTACTGCATAGAGGACCTGGATGATGCAGGGGGAGTTCCGGCGGTCATGAACAGGCTCTCAGATATCCTCGAGGATGCGCCGACGGTCTCCGGGAGGTCGATCAAAGAGATAGCAGGGGATGCGAAGGTATCGGACGGGGAGATCATACGCCCGTTGGACAATCCATATCATGAGCAGGGCGGAATAGCCGTTCTGAAAGGGAACCTGGCCCCTATGGGGTCCGTTGTGAAGCAGGCCGCGGTCAGTCCTGCCATGATGAGGTTCTCGGGGAAGGCGAAGGTCTTCGACGGAGAGGCATCGGCCACAGAGGCGATACTGTCCGGGGCAGTTGTCCCGGGCGATGTGGTGATAATAAGATATGAAGGGCCGAAGGGGGCGCCCGGCATGCCGGAGATGCTGTCCCCCACCAGCCTGATAATAGGCAGAGGCCTGGGGGATTCGGTGGCCCTGATAACAGACGGAAGGTTCTCCGGAGCGTCCAGAGGGGGTGCCATAGGGCATGTCTCCCCGGAGGCGTATGAGGGCGGACCCATAGCGGCGATCCGGGACGGGGACATCGTGGACATAGACATACCCGGGAGGACCATCAGCGTAAGGCTGTCAGATGAGGAGATAAGCGAACGGCTCTCGAAGACAGCGCCTCCTGAGAAGGAGATAACCGGGGTTCAGAGGAAGTACCGCAGGCTGGTCTCGAACGGAGCCAACGGCGCCTATCTGGGGTGACCCGAACATCCTTTCGGCACAGGAGGAGCATGAGTGATATGATGGCATCCGAGGATTTCGCAATAGGTGAGGACGGTCTCACCAAGGACGGATACAGGGCGCTGGAGAAAAGAGCCAGGGCCGCAATGTATGTGAGAAGTGCGATAATCCTGGCAGTGTCTCTTGTGATCTGTGGGATACTGCTCATATTCTACGGGGAGACAGGATGGGACCGTATATTCCTGATGCCCGTTCCAGCGGTGATGATAATCCTGGCCGCCTACCTGCTGATATCACCTGCGATATACTATGCCCGTTACCGGTACAGGATCGAAGAGGACAGGATAGATGTGAGGCGCGGTATCATCTTCATACGCCATGAGATCGTGCCTGTGGAAAGGATACACCAGATAGAGGTGTTCCGGGGTCCGATAAACAATCTGTTCGGTCTTGCGGACGTGACCATTACCACGGCGGGGGGATTGGCCCACATCCGGCATCTTGAGCGCGGCGTGGCAGAGGATATCGCCGACAGCCTCAATGATCATATCAATAAGATCCTCAAAGAGAGGGACTGATGACTGAAGAGATTCAGGATGCAGGAGGCATTCCCGATCTCCCCCCGGACGAGCCGATGCTTTATCATTGGTCAGTGGCTCTGGAGAATTCCCTCTATTCCGCAGTCATACTGTTCCTGACGGTCTTCCTGCCGCTGATCTCGATGGAGGATACGAATGCCCCCATGTATGCTCTGGCGGCATATGCGGGATTGACCGGCTTCGCAATATACGTGTTCTATTGGCGCTGGCGCAGGACGACCGTCACATTCCGGGAGAACGATCTCCATATCTTCAGGGACACGTTATTCAAACAGGACAAGAAGATACCGTACAACAGGATCGCCAGCATAAATGTCAACAGGGGCGTGATAGACCGTGTCCTGGGCACATCCAGGCTGATGTTCAACATAAATTCCTCCGTCAACTCCGTAATACCGGAGGCGGTAGTGACTCTGAGGACGGACCTGGCTGACAAGATAAGGCATGATCTGTCAAGGAAGATATACGGCAGCAATCTCGATGCCCATACGGAGGATAACGTCATACCTTCAGTGGTCAGCATATCGAACAGGGACATAATCCTGCATTCCTTTCTGTCGCAGCCGACGGTCACCGCGCTGACGGGGGTGTTCTTCCTGGGCGTCAGCATATACGAAACCTATTTCATGATGGCCGGAGGGGAGCTGACTGCAATGCTGATACTCGCATTGACATTCTTCATCACGTTCGGCGTGATCCCCATAACGGTGCAGCTGATCCATTACTACAATTACAAGATCTACCGCATAAAGGACACAGTGTACATCAAATGCGGGATGATAAGACTGTATAACACCTCGTTCAAGGTGAATAAGATAAATGCTGTCAGGCTGAAGAGCCCGTTCTTAGCCAGACTCATGGGCAGATCCTATTTGGAGGCTGAGGTGGTGGGCCTCGGTGCCTCAGATGGTAATGAGAAGGAGATCACGCCTTTGATGTGCCCGCTCAAGGATCGCAGGACGATAGACGCTGTGATGTCCCAGGTCATACCCGAGTTCGTCTATGATCGCAGTCCCGTGAAGCAGCCCCGGATCGCCGTCAGGACGATCTATGCACGTGCGGCCGTATTGTCACTGATAAGTGTGGCCGGGATATGCTCGTTGATATACCAGGCTGTGTACCTCGAAGTCATTTCCTCAGACCTGAGCAAGATATTCTACATCCTGTCAGCAACCGTCGTGATCGTATTCTTCCTCCACGGAGAACTTTCCCGCAGGATCGTGGAGATGGATACAGGGGAGGATCATTTCTCATTCCTGCGGGGAGTGTTGGACCGGGTGCTGACAACGGTGGCTTATGACAAGGTGCAGACGGTCAGGATAAGGGACGGCCCTCTGACCAGACCATACGGCCTTGCCACATGCAGAGTGAGGCTCCTGACGGCCTCAGGCAGTGCACCGGTCGTTTCCGGATACTTCCGGGCAAAGGACCTGGAAATGATATCGGAAACGGTCCTGGAGCGCATAAAGGACGGAAGGTATGATTACAGGGCCTATCTCTGAGTCTCCTTTCGGATGGCGATATCTATGAGCAACCTTGCCAATCTCTCTCCCTCTTCCGGTTCCAGTCCCGACTCCGCAGCACAGTCGCGGTACCTCGCCACAACCCTGGCCTCCACTTCCGGATCCTTTATCGGCAGACCTTCGGAATGCTTTATCTCACCTATTCTCCCGGCCAAGAGCGTCCTCTCAGAGACCAGTTTCATGACCTTTCGGTCTATCAGAGCGATCTCGCTTCTCAGTTTCTCAAGATCCATATCGGTGCACCAAGTCCTTTATTGAAAAATACAAGCACGAAGGTTTTATATTTATCCCGGCTCTCCACGTCATCTGATGGGCTGGTAGATCAGCTGGAAGATCGCTTGCTTTGCAAGCAAGAAGTCGCGCGTTCAAATCGCGCCCAGTCCACTTCCTGCTTATTTCACTCTGAAGAGCGGTACGCATATCCCTTCGGATCATTCCTCGAAGTACTCGCGCCCTCTGACCATCAGTTTCCTGAATGAGGAGGGATCCTCGCTCACCGCTGCCTCGGCCACATCACGTATGGCTTCGCCGAGCTCATCCAGCATCCCGTCACGGCTCGTGTTGAGGTGCTGGATCTCGTAGTACAGGTACGGGTCCTCCAGAGCAACCGACATGTTGGTGTCCACCATCTTATCGAAGGTGGTTGATCCCACGGAGCACAGGTCCCCGAATGATATGCCGCTTCTCTCCAGTACGGTGAAGAACGCTATGTTGACTATGTGGCTCAGCCCCAGTACATAGGACATGAAACGGTCATGCTCGTCCACATCAATTATCTTCATGTTGGATCCCTGGTCCTTCATGAGCTCCACGGCCTCTTTGACGGCCTCCTTGGACCCGCAGTCGCAGATCACCAGATTCCGGCCGTGCATGGACCTTACTGACGGACCGAACATGGGATGCATTGAGCAGACCTTCCTCCGGGACCCCATCTCCTTCAGCACATCGATGAACGGGGACTTGAGGGACGATATATCAAAAATCAGGGCATCGTTCCTGCAGATTCCGTCCAGAGCCCTCAGGGTCTCTGACACGGATGATATGGGTACGGAGACTATCACGACGTCAGCAGAGGAGGAGTTCTCGATATGGAACCCTCCTCTGGCGGCCGGGTCCAGGGAGATGATCTCGTGTCCCGATCTCTCGAAGAGGCGTCTCATCATCTTCCCCATCTTCCCCTCGCCGCCCACTATGGCTATGGTCTTCTTCCCGGCATGCTTGCGGGGTATCGCAGCCTGAACGCCGGTGGTCTGCTCCATGATGATCCTGCAGATGTCCTCTGCGGCATCGGGATGCAGTCCGACCATCTCGGCCATGGTCCTGAACCTGTCCACCATGGCCATGTCCGCTTCCATATCCCGAACGCCCTCTCCCTTTTCTGCCATTATCTGCCCTATCTCTTTCGATCTCTTCAGCCTCTCGCCTATGAGCTCTATGATGTTGTCATCTATCCTTCGTATATCGGACTTCACGCTCTCCATATCCATCACTTCCTTTCCACTTTCATACCGAGGGACATCATCTGCTCCACGAAATCAGGGTATGACACCGCATGACAGCCCGTGTCCTTCATAGATACAGGGCTGTCGCATACCAGGGAGGCCACTGCGGCGGCCATCATTATCCTGTGATCATCCAAATGGTCGATCCTGCCGCCTCTGAGCCGGGCCCTGCCGTGTATTATGCATCCGTCCTCTGTTCCTGCGGCATCCCCTCCCAGAGCGTTGATCATATTGACCGTGGATTCTATGCGGTCGCTCTCCTTGAATCTGAGGTGAGGGGCACCGTACAGCCTGCTGGTCCCTTCGGCGGTGCTCAGAAGCACCGCCACCGCAGGGAACAGGTCGGGAGTATCGGCCATGTTCACATCGATCGCCCTCAGTTCATCCTTCTCGGAGGTCACCGAGCCGTCGGATGAGGTGATGCGCCCGCCTGCCCTGCTGATGACGTCCGTTATGGCCTTGTCGCCCTGTGCGTCAGCCGGGTCCAGCCCCTTCGCCGTGACCTTCCCTCCAAGGGCACCTGCCACAAGGGGGAAGGCCGCAGAGGAGAAGTCCGCAGGCACAACGTAATCATTGGCAGCATATCCTCTGCCGGCGACCTCTATGAGATTCCCGGAGAGCCTCACATCCCCTCCGAACCTCTTCATAAGGGATTCGGTGATCCTGACGTACGGCGCCGAGACGAGCTCTCCGTTGACATGTATGCGTGCGCCCTTCTCCGTCATCGGAGCCGCCATCATCACAGAGGATACGAACTGAGAGCTCACGCTGCCGTCGATCCTGACATCCCCGCCTCTGTTCGGGCCGGTTATGGTAACGGGAGGGAACCCGTTGACGGATTCACAGGAGACCCCCATTGAGATGAGGGCATCCAGCAGCGGCCGCATCGGCCTCTTCTTTATGGATTCGTCCCCGGTTATGGTCACAGGAACGTCGAAAAGGGATGCGATGCCGGCGAACATCCTCATGGTGGTCCCGGAGTTCAGAACGTCCACGGTGTCGGAAGGGGGCTTCATGAGCCCTCCGCCTATGCGCACAAACCCTTCACCTACGGACACGTCCGCCCCTACGGCCCTAATGGCGGACAGGGTGGCCCCCGTATCCTCTGACATCAGAGGGCCGGAGATCCTGCTCGATCCTTCGGCCATGCCGGCGATGAAGAATGCTCTGTGGGTGTGGCTCTTGGAAGGAGGAGGGGATACTGCACCTTCCGCATGCCCGCCTCCGAATTCCAAGATCATGTCCGATCACTTCTTCCTTATGTTCTTAATCGCCTCTTCGACGCTGGCGTCTCTGAGCACTATATCTGACACAGCGCGGGTCATCCCTTCCACATCCTTGTGCTGGAAGATGTTGCGGCCTATGGACACTCCTTTGCCCCCCGCCTCCAGAGAATCACGGACCATGCACAGTATGTCATAATCGGAGTCCATCTTCGGACCTCCGGCTATGACGACCGGTGCAAGGGTTCCTCTGACTACGTCCCTGAAGGAGTCTATATCTCCGGTGTAGCTGCATTTGACGATATCCGCCCCCACCTCAGCGGCCACTCTCGCACTGTGGGCCACGAGCTTCGGGTCGAAGGAGTTCTTCACCTTGGGTCCGCGGGGGTATGCCATCACAAGGAGGGGCATGCCCCATTCCTCACACTCCTTCGATATATTGCCCAGATCCGACAGCATCTCCGGCTCCGTCTCCGCCCCCACATTTATGTGGAGGGACACGGCATCCGCCCCCATCTTGAGGGCCTCGGACACGGTAGCCACCAGAACTTTGCTGTTGTTCGTAGCTCCCACGTCAGTCGAGGCCGAGAGATGGAGTATCAGCCCGATGTCCTGTCCTCCGGCACGGTAGCTGTAGCGGACGACACCCTTGTGCATCAGTACAGCGGTGGCACCGCCGTTGGCCACGGCATCGACCGTCTGCTTCATGTCGAAAAGACCGTCCGTGGGGCCTATGGATATACCATGGTCCATGGGGACTATGACGCAATTGCCGGTTTTTCTGTCCATTATTCTTTCCATTCTCACATTCTTTCCGAACATGCTTCCTTACCTCCCGTGATACGTGTTAGCACGTATCATACTATATATCCTTTCCCATGATCGTATCTGCAACACCAAAGGCAACGGCCCCATCATCATGAAATCCTCTCCTGATCGCGCACCATCTGATCGGCCAGGACCAGTGCGGTCACGGCTTCTACGACGGATACGGCCCGGGGGACTATGCACGGGTCATGCCTTCCCTCCGCTGATACCTCGGCGTCCTCCATCTTCTCGATGTCCACCGTCCTTTGAGGTTTGGCTATGGAGGGGGTGGGTTTGAACACGGCCCTGAACACCATCGGCGCCCCGTTGCTCATGCCTCCCAATATGCCGCCCATATTGTTCGTTGCGCATTTTATCCCGTTATCTGAGAAGAACGGGTCATTGCTCTCCGATCCGTGCATGCCTGCCAGGCTGAAGCCCTTGCCGAATTCCACTCCTTTGCATGCGGGGATGCTGAAGACCGCCCCGGCGATCTCCGTATCCAGGGCCTCGAACCATATCCCGCCGAATCCTATGGGCAGGCCCTTCGTGATGCACTCGACCACACCGCCGACGCTGTCGCCGTCGGATGATGCGGAGATTATGCTCTTCTCCATAGCGGCATCCAGTTCCCCGGTGCATGCTCTGGTGGCGTAGGCTCTCGATCCTGCTGCATCAGTGATGCTGCGCTCCTCTC
>LSQX01342924.1_pt1 | contig 21123 bp, 28 predicted proteins | sample 654561 | NCBI WGS metagenome assembly LSQX01 (sample SAMN04489861, study PRJNA283612) | anaerobic digester metagenome | isolation source: 4 biogas reactors fed with cattle manure at either 37C or 55C with and... | place: Denmark: Kongens Lyngby | collected 2014 | reverse complement strand
GGCAGTCGCCCTCGTACAGCGTCCACGTTGCCACGCCCATCTCCTCCTTCTATTGGCTTACACATGCATTATAATGCACTGGCTTGCGTTTGTCCATAGGTATGTGCTAGACTATACATGCAAATGACATACAGAAGGAGGATGTGGTTATGCGCCGTAGCACAATAGTTGTATCGGCTGAGGATGCCGCCGATAAGCTGGGCATAAACTTGACAACAATGTATAGGTGGTTGAATGGCAAACGCATTGCAGCCGTAAAGAAAGGCAAGCGTTGGCAGGTGCTTCTTATAAAAATAGAGCAGGAGGGGGAGCCCACAGCATACTTCACTCTGCCCCATGAATCGTTGCCTTCTCTTTTGGGAGAGGAGTTAGCTACACACATCGGAGGCTAACACCATGCCTATACGTATTATCGAGACCGTGTGGTCCTCCCAACCTCAGAAACGTGGATGGGTGTCGATACCTGTCCGTGACGGCAACTCATGGGAAGATCGCTGGTTGGAATGGCCCCAAGACCGCAAGGAGATACGAGCGTGGATTACTGAAACCAACAAGCAATGTGACGTATACTGGTCGCCACTTCTCTACGCCACCCCTTCCCGACGCACAGCCAGGGATTGTGCGTCTCGGTGGGCATGGGCTGACCTAGACGACGTGGACATCGAGAGCCTAGACCCCAAGCCCACAGTACTGTGGGAGACAAGTCCAGGCAGGTACCAGGGGCTGTACCTACTGGACTCCTTCTTTGAAGGCAAGGAACTGGAGCGTATTAACAGGCGTATTGCTTTGGCAACCAAGGCTGACCCTTCGGGATGGGATGCAGGGCAGGTGCTCCGTGTGCCCGGCTCTCGCAATCACAAATACCCACACGCCCCCAAGGGCAAGGTCCTATCTCTCAAAGGACCACGGTATTCATCGACAGACTTCGATCATATCGAACTTCCTCCTGAAACGGAAGTATCGGACCTTGAAGCAGGAGATTTCGAAGCAACCCTTGATGAATGGCGTGACGTGTTACCATCCAAAGCTGTGGCTTTACTAGAAACAGACCCGGAAAGCGTAGAGCGAGGCACCCGATCCGATAACCTGTGGCAGCTCATACGCTTGCTCGTAGAGACAGGGCTTAATGCAGGGGTCGTTTTTACTCTGGTCAAAGGCTCCCCTTGGAACAAATTCCGAGGCCGAAGAGACGAGGACGAACGACTGCAAAAAGAGATTGCCAAGGCAATTGCCGCTACAGACTTCCCTTACATCGAACCGCCTCCGATGGAGGAGGAACCCGTAAACGAGGCCCCACAGCCTACTGGGGACTTCACCCTAGACCTGCCTAAACACAACTGGTTACGTCAATACATAGAGGCAAGCCAGATGTACGTCCCACAGGTGCCGTACGCATATCATATGGCGTGTGGACTTGCACTCTTATCGACCATTGTCTCTCGTAACGTGACAATAGCCAACGTGGACGCAAAATTACACCCTGTGCTGTGGGTTCTATTGGTTGCGCCGTCTAACTCCGGTAAATCACGTAGCTACGACTTTATGATGGACGTATTCGAGGCCACAGGGCTATACCGGGAGATCATTCCCATCAACAGTTTCAGCCCTGAAGGGCTAATTGAAGCCGTTTCTGAGAGTCCACGCAAGGCCGCTTGGCTTGTACCGGACGAGGCCGGGGGCCTGTTCAAATCCATGCGCTCTAGGGACTACCTAGCAGGTACCCGTGAGCTACTTAACCAGATGGCCGACGGTCGCATTATCAGCCGCAAGACCAAAAAATCAGAAATTCTTCTGCAAAATTACTCCCTGTCGTTTTACGGTACGACACAGCCCGAGGGCTTTACATCCTCCATCGGACAGGATGATATGTCCACAGGATTTCTACGTCGATTCTTCGTGATCTATCGTAACGAGTACATGGACGGAGAGTGGAAGTACCTACCCCCAGGTCGTGACGAGGCCGTTAGACGTCTCGCCAACGGGCTGCTGGATTTATTGAAGCTCGTCACACACGGACACCCTGCTGTGGACGTTCTGCACTCTGGCAAGCGTATTGCCGTAGCTCAGCCTGAGCGTACAGACATTACGCTATCCTATGGAGCGTTTAGGAGGTTTGTTGACATGGACAAGAAGCATAGACGTTTGGCACGAAGTTCGCCCATGCTGGCCCCGTTTATCTCCGGTGCGTCGAACCACGCATTAAAAGTGGCTACCCTGCTGACACTAGCCTCCTACCCTGAACTGTGGATGGGAGGTGCTACGATCGACAAGGCCACAATGGACCAGGCGGCACAGCTTATTGAGGAGGAGGTGCAACGGTCCGGGTTCCTCCTTAATCTGATAGGCTCGAACGAAATGGAGAGGAATATAGCCTCTGTGGTCGAGTACCTACAGACGAAGGCAGGCCGAAAAGCCACACGCACCGAAATACAACGCAGGTTCGGCAAGCAAATCGGCAGTAAATACGACATGGATAAGCTAGAGGAAACAATGGTAGACCGTGGCTTGATACGTGTAACGCATGAGGTGCGGTCTAAACGTAGCAATCGTAAAGCCAAGGTCTACACGTTGATTAGACAAAGGCTATAAACTTAGACCCCTGGTTGAGTACCAGGGGTCTAAGTCTACCCTAAGAGCTTCTTCTTAAGTTGTCCCGGATCGGCCCCGGCTTGCAACACCTTGTGGATCTTGCGAATCTGTGGGAAGGCTAGGGCACGTATTAGGGCAGACTGGGACATGCCCAGACGATAAGCGACCTCCCTTATCCGTTCCTTCTCGTTGTCTCCCATGTAAACAATGATCTGATCGGGCTTCACTGACATTTGCACCATCCTCCTTAGTGTAACATCAGTCTTTCAAGCTCCGCTCTTGGTATTGAGAAACGCTCGCCGAACGTCATTTCCTGTACTGTAGTTGGCGTAAGCTCTGCTACCCAAAAGGAGAGGCTTACAAACAACGCTGTAAGGGTTACGATGTTCATAGGTTGTTGCTCGTCCAATAGCTCCGCTATCTTCAGGACCAGGCTCCGCATCTCTTCCCTCTGTGCGTCGTTCATCATGCGAAACAGGTCGTCGAACATACGTCTTGCCTTCGGTGTGAAGATCGCTTCCTCCACTAACTCAAAGTCATGCTGGTATAATGTACGCATGTTCCTTCTCCTCCTAGGGGTTTCTCTGATTACGCCGGTAATTGCTCTCCCAAAAGTTTTGCAGTGTGCCGAATACGACGGTCTAACTTATCGAGTCGTACTGGCATGATCACTCCTAGATCTTCTGCCGATGTACAAACCAACACTGGACTAACCGTTCTTTCTCCTGTGTCTTCGTCTAAGGTACGAACCTTAAAGCTAACGGTTTCCTTTTTCATGGCGGCAGCCTTCACGAATACCTGTACCTTCGCTTCGTCCAAAAATACTATGCGTCCGTCGTCTTCTGGCAGAAGAGGAATAAAAACCCGCTTTCCGTTGTGGATACGCAAACCAACATCTTCGGCTTTAGTTGTGTTGTTGGTTCTTACTGGCTCCACAATTCTAGCTATGTCAATCTCACCATTTCTTGCCACAGCTACGGACGTTGCCTCTGTTACTAGGTAGTCAAGCTCCACAGGGGGCAGCCTCAATACCGACAAATCCAATGCCCATACACCATTTGATATATACCGTACGATCTCGCTGTCTTTCTGATATACGCAGGTTCTCTCTTGCTTCACTTGCCTCACTATCTCACGGCGGAATGTGTCGAATCCCTTAGTCGCCATAACGCATTGCCTCCTTGTTTGTCGTTCTACCCTTATACTAGCATACATTGTGTTGCATTGTCAAGCACTAAATCGCAAAAAAGAAAAGGGAATGTGGGTATAGAGTAGGAGGAGGATTACTCCTCCTACTCCGTGCAGCAGTCCCGGCAGAGGGCCGTCGTGACCGGACGGCTCAACGCATGGTTACACCGATAACGTCCAGATTAGCGACCAATGTCTCACGGTCCGGGTATAGGTGCGGCGCGTCGCCATAGCCAACAGATGTCTCGTACTCGGCCACGGCGGCTTCGACGGCCTCCTCCTCTGTGGCTCCCTCGCCCATTAGCAGTTCGCCTAGCCATGCCTGGTATCGTATGTTTGTGTTTGCGTCCAGCCCAGTCCAGTCCACATGCTCAGGCGAAGTCGGTCCCCACGTACTGGCGTCTTCCGGGTCCTCGTGGGGTGCCCCAATGCGGGCAAAAAACGCGCCGTGCATGCTGCCGCCTGTCCGTCGGAATTCGTCGAGCAACCGGCGTCGGGTTGCCTCGTCCACGTTAAGCGGCGTGGCCCCGTCCACGTCTAGCAACTGAAGGTCCTGCCAATGCCTCCGTTCCATCATGATTTCCGGCTCCTCTCTGATTTTCTTCAGCTGCACCCACGCCACATGGAGGCGGCGTTGCGGGACATGGGAGGAGGGTTACTCCTCCCCGTATTCAAACATGTTCACGTTACACCACCTCCACGAATTCCAAGAACGTTCCTCGCTCGTCGCAGCCGAGCATCGTCTTTTGTTCACGTTCGGTCCACTCGTGCCCCGTTGGGGAGGAGCATTCGGCGGGGATCAGGTCGGGCCGCGACTTGAGGGTCCACTCGCCGCAATGCCGGCAGACGAGAATGGTCGTAATGCCCCTGTAGTCGCGAGGCGTCGCGGCCCACTCTTGGCGCGTAATTTTGCGGATGTTCAACATGTCGATCTCCTCCTTTTCTTTTCGGGCTTCTGCCCTTAAGCGCCGCGGGGGAGGCTAGCTCCCCCGGCCCCGGCATTCTCGGGGCTGGGCCTAGCGGGCGTTAGTCCTGTTCATCCCACACTAGCAGCGTGTAGTAACCCTCCTCGTCAATCCATACTTCCACAGGAGACGTTAAGTCGCTTACCGTATCCGTTTCAAGTATCCTTTCGAATACCTCATCCTCCGGAAGATGTCCCCCTGGAACCCCAAACACCTCCTCTGCCATGCGGTTCCAGTAATCACGCTCCAGTTCCCGCATGGAAACGATAGCCTGAGCTACTGTAGTCGGGCGGCTCGTTGGCCCTCCCGGTTCGTAAATGTCGCCGTAGAAGTCAGCGGAAAAGCTGTGGGAGTAAGTCATGTCTCTATTTCCTCCTTTGTGTATTGGGCTTCGCCCTTGAGCGGAGGCCGCCTCTCGGCGGCCCGGCGGGGTTTCGCCACCGTCTCCCTAGCGGGCGTTACTCTACATAGTGCGGTGACTTATCCCACGGTGTCACAGCGTTAGGGATGTAGGCAATTCCACCTATCCCGTGCGGGTAGGCCGCGCCGTCCTCGCCAAACTCAATCAACCATGCTTCGTCGTCGGCCCCCTCGGGAGGGTCCATGTAGGGATGATACCGGGGCCCGCCAAACTGCGTATTGCCGTACTCCTCTAAAAACTCTTGCAGGCAATCGTCCTGCCAGTGACGGTATGCTTCCCAAAAATCCTTTGCCATCCGTTTTCCCTCCTATGGCGTGTTGTGTGCGGTCTCCCGCGACCGGGGCTTTGCCCCGGTTTCGGCCGCTGACCAGGCGGCCATCGTCAGGCGGGGTATTCAGGTCGCGCGATGAACATATATTCGCAGCACTCTCCGGCCTTCCCGTAATCGGGGCTATGACAGAACCCAATTTCTTTACAGTCCACAGGGGAGCCAAGTTCCTGTTCCATCGCAAGACAGGTCGCCTCGTCTTCTGGGTCTGAATAAAAATCCCATACAGAACGGTCCCCGTTGATGAGGTAACTTGCCCAGTGTGCGGGAGCAATAATAGTTACAAGTTTCTTGCGAGTCATGTTTAACTCTCCTCTCTAGCAGGATGTTAGACTTCGCAACCGCCGGCCAGGGCACGAGCTTCGTTGCGATCTTCGGTTTCGAGGAGGAACTTCATGTCCACTATTCCAGTTCGCTCCCCTTCGGCGATCTCCTGACGAAAACTTACTTCTCGCACCGCACTCATTGCAATGCGCCCAATGTAACCGTCATCGAACGTGATTTCGTACACTCGAAAAACAGGTCTGGTTGTCATGCTTCTCTCTCCTCTCTTGTAGTGTACGTCTCTATGTCTAATATATGCTAGCATGCTTGCATTGTCAAGCGCATTTTTTGCAGTTTGGGTATAGAGGAGGAGTGATCCTCCTCTATACCACAGAGACCTTCCGGGTGCGGCAGTTCTGGCAATGTGCGGCAGTTTGCCAGGGAGCCCAATCGAGAGGACCAAGTTTAGAGTACTTGGCAGCGTCTTTTGAGTCAATTTCGAGCGTACGTCCACAGTATGGGCATTGCGCTTTCCATCCTACAAAACGTTCCTCCTCCCACACAGGAATAGCTTCGGGTGCCACAGAGATTATGGCAACAGGAGTTCCGTCAATTTCCCACGCTAGCATACAACGCCCGCCGCTTTCCTCCCTGTAGACCCAGTATCCCCTGTCCTCTACGATCTGCGCTGCTTCTTCTAGTAGCTCCTCCTCTGACTGGTTGATGTCGATGTCCACATCTAACGTTTCAATTATGGTTCCCACATCGTCGTTATAATTTGCTGGATACGATTCGAGCGTAATGGCGTAGATTCTCATTTTCATTTTTGGTTCCTCCTTTGGTGCCTTTGTGTCTGTCTCTGTGTGTATGATAACATGCTAGTGTTACCCATGTCAAGCCCTTTTTTGCGATTATGTGTGTATGCTAATAAATAGGTCAGTTGGGAGGATAGTTGGGAGCATTGTAAGCGGCTTGTAGAGCGTGTTTGAGCGGTAGTAGGGAAGTAGGGTAAGTTTTTATCCATTTTTTTCCACCCCTCCCCCCACCCTACTACCTACTATATACCTATCTATATATAGAAAACATGATTATATAGCATGTTCCACATGTTCCACAGTAGTTGGGACGCCTCTCCCAACTTTCCCTACTTTAGCGACGAAAAGCAGCACCTGTGGACGTATATCATACGCTGGAGCGATATTATGCTAGCACCAATGTTTAGGGACCCCGTTGACACCATGCTCATATGCCTGTACTGTAGACGTAGCTCAACTCCTGTGGGGGTGCTAGCATGCGGATACGACAGGTGACAGGTGTGACAGGTATAATACGGAGGGCCGGATTAATTCCGGCCCTTTTTTATGACATCTCTTTGTCTCTGCGATAGTTCCAGGGTGTCGAATGGGTAACCGTCCGGCCTTCTTGTTCTACTGTAATTGACCATCGGTACCCTTCTATAGTGATCTGAGTTACTGTATATACTTGATAGAAGTACCCTCCGATGTAGTGTCCACCTACTCGCCGCGGTCCTAAATCGCGCAGGATGATACGAGCTTCGCTCAGGTTCCTTGGTGCCTTGAGGATTGAGGCTCCTCTGCGTTCCAGTTCCTGCAGCGCATCCTTCATTTGTCTACTCATGCGTGCCATGTCCTGTTTCCTCCTTTTATTCGTGTGCGTGTTTGCGTTGTTCATGTTCATGATAGCATGCTAGCCCTAGCGTTGTCAAGCGGTGCGGCAAAATTTTTTCGCCTTCAATATATGCGCCGAAAAATGCATGGGCCATTGTACTGCTTTCTAGGTACCTGGTATCTAGGAGTATGCTAGTACTTTTTTAGGTACCTGGTATCTAGAAGGCAGGGGGGTACCGGGTTGAGTATGGAACGATGCGTCAGGTAGGCATTAGAGTCTCCCCTTCACACGCCATTTTTTATAAAAAACAACACACACCACACTGCTAGCATGCTCCCACTACCACTAACCACAAACAAGTCATACCAGCACGAATATCCCTAACCCTCTTGATTGTCCACCACCATATAGACTATGCTATACACAGCAAGCCACTTCACGAGAAAGGGGGTCGCACACATGGCAAAACCGCCAAAGGAGTGCGAAGGGTGTCGCTACCTAACCCGGTACCGACGCAAAGCCGAGTGCTTTGTCTTCACAGAGTTCATGCCAGAAGGCTGGAGAAAGCCCGACGGATCGTGCCAAGCGTACAGGCCGGAGAAGGAGGACGTGATAGTAATTGAGGTGAGTAAGAAGTGAAACTAGATAACCTTCTTCACATTCTTATCCTCGCTGTCGCTTTCTTCGCCGTCCTCTACGCTCTCCATGTGTTCACCGTTGGAGTGTTCGAGACCTCTGTGGGTTTGATAAGCTCTGTGGACGACGATTTGCGTACACCGTCGCCTCTCACTTCTATGGACCTGGACAGGGCGTTCAAGGCGATCGGTGCTGATAGCATGATAGGGCTCGGTAAGGCGTTCAAGCTGGCAGAGGCAGAGTACGGAGTGAACGCCTCCTTTCTCGCTGCTGTGGCTGTGCATGAGTCCGACAAAGGCACGTCTCGCATCGCTCGTGAGAAAAACAACCTGTTCGGATGGGGTGCGAGTGACCACGATCCTTACGCTAGTGCCAATACCTTCTTAACCCTGGAGAGCGGTATTAGTGTCGTGGCTTATAGGCTACGCACCATTTATTTCGATCAGCTTGGCCTCACCACCCTACGAGCTGTGGGGTCACGCTACGCCACAGACCCTGAGTGGGCTAAGAAAGTGTTGTACTGGGCGAGGCGTATACAGGAGGTGTCAAATGATGAGTGAACGCAGCTCCATGTGGCAACTGCAACGCATTGAGGACCTTGCGAGGGAGAACGAACGACTCAAAACTGCCTTGAGAAACTGTGTCGCTACATATCGTCAAATTGAGGAAGGCATAAGCGAGGGCGTGATTGGATACTTTAAACGACTCGCTCCCAACAAGACACTGTTCGAGGCTGAGGCGAAGCGTTTGGAGCAGCTTCTTGGAGAGGACAAGGACGATGAGTGAGGACAAGCTGTGTGGCGAGGCATTAGCATTGTGGGGACCGTTAGCACAGATGGGGGTGGCGATGTGGAGTTCGTGGAGTTTTGTCCACATGACGGAGAGGAGCTGGTGGTGTCCAGGGTGATGCGATGTATGCCTGGATGGTTCGAGTGCCCTCGCTGTGGAAGGGTTTATGGTGAGCCTGACCTGACGGACCCACAGGACTTAGGTGTGGTGTTGGAGCCGTACAAGGACTTCGATCCTGACCCTGGGCGATCTAGGTTACAGATTAAGGGAGGATCATCGAGCAAGAGGCGTAAGAGGTCGTCCGATAAGAAGCCAGGAAGAGTGTGGTTCCCTCTCCCCCTTCCACGCCAAGGAGAGAGTATGTCAGGCAATAGATAGCACATGCTTGACAAGCCCTATATCGCATGTTATCCTGGTGACGAGAAGTTATCTCCTTGCGTGCTCGACCTCTCTCCTCCGGGAAAAGCCACCCGCCCCCAAAACAGGTGGCTTTTCTCGTTGCAGAAAGGTAGGTGAAACGGTTGAGGAAACGGGATGCTCGTGCGGCTAAGGGTGCGGCAATCGTAACAGCAGAGGAAATTGTCAAGGTGTTCAAAAGCACGATGGATTTCATTCGCACCCAGCACAACCGGTTCATCGTACCTGACGACTTTATGAAAGACCACCCTGACCGTGATAAGATGGTCAACTACCTCAAGGGCTTGTCTTGGCGTGGTACCGAGTCTGGAGCAGCTCAAATTGCGGGAGTTTCGCTCCGAAAGGTTCGTGAGTGGAGAGAGGACGAGGAGTTTGTGGAATGGGAGGAGCTTGCGGATCAGGCTTGTACCGACCTTGTGGAAGAGGTACTTCTGTACTCGGCTTATGTCTCGGGTGACAGGCAGATGATTCTTGCTGCGCTCAAGGGACGCAGGCCCGACAAGTTCTCTGACCGTGTGGAACATACAGGGCCGAAGGGTGGACCACTTACCTTCCAGATTGTTCAGGATAGTGTTCCCAGGCCGAAGAGGTTGGATGACTAGTGAGCAGGAAGGCTAGGCGTACCGAGTTTCGTATGTCGGATCACTACCAGCCCACTGCACGTCAGAGACTATTCCACTCCTGCCCTGCCGACATTATCTTGTATGGCGGGGCGGCAGGTGGCGGGAAGTCAGAGGCCCTTCTGTGGGAAGGCTTCTTACAGATGATCGAGACTCCTGGAAACAGGGGGCTTCTTTTACGTCGTACTTTCCCTGAGCTGAACCGATCACTCATTGTACGGTCGCTACAGAAGTTCCCTCGTGAGGTATGCAGGTACCATGCCACGGACAAGGCGTGGATTTTCAATAACGGGTCGGTACTTGAGTTCGGTTACTGCGAGAAAGAGAACGATGTATACCAGTACCAATGTTTTCATCCAGAGACAGAGATTCTAACTGAAGACGGCTGGCGATATGTTAAGGACGTTAAGATTGGTGATTTGGTTGCAACGCTTGATCCAGAAACACGGGTCATGACGTATAAGCCTATAATCAAGACTTGGAAGTATGAATTTGACGGAGAGTTAGTCACGCTGTTCCAGCGAAAAGGGGCAGCTTTTGCTGTAACACCGAATCACACAGTTTGGGCTAGCACGGACCGTACCAAGAATCTTCGTCCTTATCGAGCTGATGAGCTTCCAAAGGTTGCCAAAATCCCACAATGGGCAAAGTGGGTTGGCGACGAGCCTGACTCCAATGAGGTGTCCTTTAAGAGCGACGGTAACAACGGTCGAGAGATCTTTCTTTCATTGGATGTTTGGCTACGATTCCTCGGTTTGTGGATTGCGGAAGGAGACACTTATGAAGATCGTTGGGCTGTGAGGATTCACCAGGCTAAGGAAGACGGAAAGGAATACGTTCGTTCGTTGTTGGACCAAATGGGGGTTAATTATTGGGAGCAGAAGACTTGCTTTAGCTTTACGAGCAAGGCGATGGTGAAGTACCTTCGCTCCGAGTGCGGATTGCACAGCAATTATAAACGAGTTCCTAAAGAGGTGAAGCGTCTCGCTCCTAGATTCTTACAGCTCTTACTTGAAGGGCTTATGGCTGGAGATGGCACTTGGTATGAGGGAAGAAGACGAGGCATTTTTGTTACGTCATCAAAACAGCTTGCAGATGATGTGTGCGAGATCGCTCTAAAGTGTGGTTATGCCGTTACGACTGATTTCAGAAATGATAACCCTCCAGATAGCCCGTATGGGACAAAGCCACGCTGGAGGGTTTACTTGCGTCGCAAGAACAACGACACGTCAGTTAGATCCTCAGATGTACACCAAAGCAAAAGCCAAGTAACTAAAGAACGTTATAGGGGGCTTGTGTATTGTGTGACGGTACCCCCTTACCACACAGTCTTGATTCGGTATAAGGGTCGAGTATCTTGGAGTGGACAGTCAGCAGAGTATGGTTTTATTGGATTTGACGAGCTTACGCACTTTACCTATGCACAGTGGGACTACCTAGTAAACTCACGTCTTCGTGCTGTGATGCCGGGGGCATGGCCTCGTGTACGTGCTGCGAGTAACCCCGGTAACGTGGGCCACGCTTGGGTTAAGGCCATGTTTGTGGACAAGGGCTTGCGTGACGTGGTGTGGGAGAACAGTAGGGGGATTAAGTTTGCGTTCATTCCGGCCAAGGTAGAGGATAACCCGTACATCCTGAAGTACGACCCTGGCTACATTGAGCGCATGCACATGCTGGACCCCAAGTGGCGAGTTGCCTTACGTGATGGTAACTGGGATACGTTCGCAGGACAGTTTTTCGACACTTGGGACCCGTTGCACCACGTATTGGACGAGCACTTCGAACCTCCACGGCACTGGCATCGTTTCCGTGCTTTGGACTGGGGATTCTCGAAGCCCTACTCTGTGGGATGGTATGCTGTCACTCCCACAGGTGCGCTCTATCGTTACCGTGAGCTATACGGGTATGGAGGTAGTCCGAATCAGGGAAGTCGTGAGACGGCAGAAGAGGTTGCACGGCGTATAGCCGAGATCGAGTCCGAAGCCGGTGAGCGTGACTTGATCGGCCCCGCCGACAACCAGATTTGGAACAGCGGCAAGGATGCAGGTAAGAGTGTTGCTGAGTGGTTCCAGGACTATGGAATCACATGGATACCTGCATCGAAGAACCGTCTTAATGGATGGAACGAGTTTAGGTCGAGGCTTCAGTTGGACTACGACGAGAACGGTAGACCACAGCCTCGGTTTTTTGTTTCTCCTCGCTGTGAGCATTTCATTCGCACGGTGCCAACCCTTGTACACTCAGAGTCCAAGCCAGAGGATCTTGACACGGACGGAGAGGACCACTGTGCTGATGAGGCCAGATACGCCTTTATGTATTGGCGTGAGCATGGCGATAACCAGGCGGTGACTCCAATCCGTAACGATCTGGAGGATCATTACAATGTGCTTGTAACGCCTTCGGGAGAGCCGATATACCTTCCAAAGGGCGAAAGCACAAGCGGAGAGTGGTGGGAGTAAATGGCTGTAGAAGAGACCGCAGTAATTGAGCAGGACGCCCATTCCTATAAGTTCGTCGAGTCCCTTTACCTCTCTGCTAAGAAGGCCAAGGACCAAGTGACCAAGGACGTAAAGCGGTACGAAGACCTGTGGCGTGGGAAGCACTGGAAGAAGAACCCCACAGGTAAGCGTACCCAGGCTGTATCTAATTTCATTTTTTCTCTCATCGAGACAGAGGTGACGTGGCTTACCGAGAACAGGCCGAGCATTATTGTGGTTCCACAGAACGAGTTTGACACTCAAGCTGCCAAGGTTGCAGAGCGCATTGTGTTGGACTATCTATGGCCTGGGCTTGACATAAGATCTAAACTAAAGCGTATGGCACGGTCTGCCCTGGTTCGTGGCAAAGGCTTTTTGAAAGTCACGTGGGATAACGAATTGAAGCTCACCGGTTCCCTTGGGTACACCGGAGATGTACGTGTGGACTATATTAACTGGCATGAGATCTACCTTGATCCGAAAGCATCTTCCGTGGAGGATGCACGGTATATCATTCATGCACGAGTCATGCCATTATCCGAGATCGTACGTAAGTGGCCTGAAAAGGGGCCATTGGTGAAACCTGACCCTGCCTACTCTGATCTGACTGATGAGGATTTGTACAATGCTGATGTGGATCGTCCTATTGTGTCTACCACAGGTGGTCCTGTGTCGGACGACGGCCACAGAGCTATGGTCTTGGAGTGTTGGCTGAAGGATGACTCATACGAGCTTCGTGAGGAAATGGGTGTGGACGAGAAGCTGATTATCGTTCCCCACTTCTTGTATCCACGAGGTCGTTTGATTATTGTGGCGAATGGTGTGGTTTTGGTTGACGACCACAATCCGTACCACGATGGCGAGTTCCCCTTTGTTTCCATGTCTGGATATGAAACGGACGACAGTCCTTGGGACATGGGAGAGGTCGAGCAGCTAGAGCCGATACAGCGTGTTATTAACATCTTGGAATCTAGGTTTGTAGACAATGCACGGCTCATGACGAATACCGTGTGGGTGAAGTCCGAAGACGCAGGTATTGCCGCGGACAAGATTACAAACGAAGAGGGTGCGGTTTACACAATCAAGAACCCTCGTGCGAGATTTGAACGGGTACCCCCTCAGCCTCTTCCCCAGCACTACTTCACTCTGTACCAGCAGTTGCAGAGAAACATGGAAACCATTACGGGAATCCATGACATTACTCAAGGTCGTAGACCTGTTGGGATCACGGCAGCTACGGCGATTTCATTGCTGCAAGAGGCTAGCCAAGCTCGAATCCGTGACAAGGCCAAGAACATGGAGGACGCTATTCGTCACCTTGGTACCTTGATGCTGTCACGTATTGTACAGTTTTACACGCCTGAGCGAGTTTTCAGGCTCCGTGGCGAAGATGGGCAGTACTTCTTCCAGGGCTTCGACGCACAGACTCTTGTGGCAGGTTTGGATGTGGTCGTTGAGGCTGGTTCGAGCTTGCAGATGAATGAGCAACAGCGTTACCAGATGGCAATTGAGCTTTTCCAAGCCGGAGGCATTGACATTGAGGGCTTGCTTGAGGCTTCGGGGTTCCCTGGACGTGACGAGATTATCAAGCGTATGCGTGAGGGACGAGCCTTAATGCCAGAGCAACCGCCGGGAGGTACCCCCGGAGCAGGCATTGCTTCCGGTTCCATACCTCCTCTGCCCGGAACTATGCCTTAAAGGGGGTGAGATCATGCCAGCATTGGTAGCGTGTGCGATGGATAGTTGTAAGTGGAATCGGAACGGGCAATGTGACAAGTCGGAGATTTTCGTTGATGGGGGCACCACCTGTGCCAGTTTTGAGCCGAATATGGCTGCGATGATTGGTCCACAGGGTGCTGATCCACGGTCTGCACTCTTACAGATGATCGCAGGAGGAGGTGGCCCACCTAGCCCGCCTGTGGGTGTTGGTCCGACCAGGCTGCCAGGAATGCCGACAGGAGGTATACCACCTTCTCAAATCTAGGTTTAGTTCGGTAGCTAGCAGTACATCACCATGACCCTGATATAGGAATCTCGTTTAGCGGATGGCCTCGGAATCCCTGTGGGATCAACCGGGGTCTTTGCTTTTTGAGATCACCCTAGAATCGGGAGTGGTAGGAGGATGGCTTTGATGGGCGAGACTCGTGAACAGAACCGTGAGGAACGAGCAGCTTCTGTAGATGTTGACAAGGGCCTAGAGAGGGACTTGCAATATGCTCTTGGCCTGTTGGATGAAGATGACTCACAAACAACTACTGAGGAGGCTTCTACTCCGCAGGACGAGGCTCCTCCGGTAGATGCAGCACAGTCGCAGGGTGAGGATCAGCCGACACATGAAGCACCTGAAGACCATGACCCTGAGATTGAGATTGGTGGCGAGAAGGTTAAGCTGTCTCAGATTCAGGAGTGGCGTAAGGGCTATCTGCGTCAGGATGACTACACTCGCAAGACTCAGCAGCTTGCAGAGCAGCGTAAGCAGATCGAGCAGCTTCAGCAGAGGCTTCAGCCTTTATTGGCTGTGGAGCAGTACTTGGCTGCTAATCCGCAAGCGGCACTCGCTCTGAAACAGGTTCTTCAGAGCGGGGGCGTAGCACCGCAACCACAAGCAGGGACAGTGGCACAGGGTCGGGCTGCGATACCTTTTAAGCCTAGTACCACGATGCGCCCCCCACAGACAACGGGTTTTGGCGTTATTGACCCTGTGCTTGAGCAGCGGCTGTCCAAGCTGGAACAGCTTGAGGCTGAACAGCAGTTGGACCGTGCCTTGCAAGAGGTTCGTTCGACCATGAACAACGAACGACAGAGCCTTGGTCTACCTGCTCTCTCCGAAGAGGAGTGGGGACAGGTGTCCAATCGTCTCATGTCCGAGGCCCTACAACATCGTGTTACCGATTTGCACCAAGCGTACCGGCTGTCGTCCCTACGAGATGAGTGGTACCGAGAGGGCCTTGCCAAAGCAAGGGAAGCTGCTTTACAGGAGCAGGCACAAAAACAGAGGCAACAAGCCAGTGCCGTAATTGGAGGCTCCCCAAGGGGAGTCCACACTCCCGCCCCGCAAACGCCTACGCCAAAGGACTTTACCGAGTCTACTCGTGCTGCATTCCAGGAGCTACGTCAGTCTGGAAAGAGCCTTCTTACATGATCGGGAGGTAAAGTGCTATGGCTTTGAACTACGATGCGTTAACTGCTACCACTCGCAAGCACTACCTGAAGCCGCTTGCTGATAACGTGTTTAACGACCTTCCTACCTTGCGGTACTTTACCCGTAAGGCTAAGGCCGCACCTGGAGGCGAAAAGCTCGTACAGCCTCTGATTTACGCTAAGAACGAGGCTCGTGGTAGCTTCCGTGGGTATGATGTTCTGAACGTGGCTCCCACCGACGAGTTGACGGCTGCGGAGTATGATTGGAAGCAGCTCTATGTAACCGTCACCATTTCCGACCTTGAGGAGGCACAGAACCGGGGCGACTTGGCTGTGTTGAACCTTCTGGAGTCCAAGATGGAGGTTGCTCGTCTGTCCCTTAGCGATATGTTCTCTGAACAGCTTTGGGGCGATGGTACGGGCAACAACGGAAAGGACATTACGGGCATTCAGGCTGCTGTGGACGATGGTACGAATGTGGCTACCTACGGCGGCATTAATCGTGGAACCTACACTTGGTGGAAGTCTCAGTACTTCGACGCACAGAATGATGTTTTGTCGCTTGGTATGATTAACAGCATGATTACCAGGTGTACCGATGGTTCCGAGCGTCCCGACCTTATCGTTACCACACCGGACCTGTGGGATAAGCTGTGGGAGTTACTTCAAAACCAGCAGCGGTATGAGGCGGTACAGGTTGCGGATACCGGGTTTGACAAGATCAAGTTCCGTGGTATCGACGTGATCTTCGACCGTCACTGCCCGGACGATACGATGTGGTTCTTCAACACGAAGCACATCGGTCTCCGTCCGCATGTGGACTACAAGAACTTCAAGGATTCGGGCTGGAAGAAGCCGATCAACCAGGCTGCTGCTGTCATGCAGATTTTCTGGATGGGCAACCTGGCCAGCTCGAATTGTCGTCGTCAGGGCGTTATTAAGAACGTCAAGACGAGTGCGTAAAGGAGGCGAACTGTATGTCCCTCGGGCATAAGTCGATTGTTACCGGAGAGAACCCCGAGATCATCCTTGATCTTGGGGAAAGCTGTGTGATTGCTCGCCACAACGCAGCTCCCACTTCAGGTGCCACAGGCACCCTTGCAGCGCAAGCAGGTCCAGGGAGCTTGCTTGTGGATGTGACGAACAAGAAGTGGTATGTGAACAAGGGTACTAAGGCTTCGCCCTCGTGGAAGGAAGTGACTGTAGCCTCATGACAGAAGCGGTCATCCTTCGCAACAAGGGTCGCAAAATGTTCTCTGACAAGTGGGATGGCAAGACTTACACCATTCCACCCGGCAAGATGAAGGCGGTTCCTGTGGCTGCTGCGAAGCACTGGCTGGGAGATTGGGACCTAAAAGGGCCTGACCTAGCCGCAGACAAGCGTAGAGCCCTAGGACGTAATGGCGAGCTGCCGAATCTGGAGATCGTGTCAGACGAGGGAGAGTCCTCGGAGGGCAAAGACGATACCAAGGGCCAGGAGTAACATCCTGGCCCTCTCCTTTGTGGAGGTGATTGAGTAATGGCTTTCAGAGATTCGATTAACGATCTGATGTTTCGGTTTTACGAGCGTTTTAAGCAGAACAACAATCGCCTTCCAGTCTCTGTGGATGCAGACATTAACGTAGGCGCTGTTCAGATCGGTACTGTAAAGCAGGGTGCGAAAGATGCTGAGGCAGAGCCTTGGGACGTGAATGTTGCCAATGATTCGCCCTTAGAAGTTCAAATAAAGGGCAGATTAGAGGGACTTTCAACGGACACCAAACCGACTCTAGGTCCAGATGACCGGGGGTCGTTCTTCGAATGGGATACCCAGGATCTTTATTATTGGGACGGCTCTCAATGGGTGGTGGTGAACTAATGGATGCAGCAACGCTCGTTTTATCTAGGCGATACACAGATAAAGCTACTGCCATTTCTGTCAAAAACTTTGGGGCCAAGGGTGACGGGGTAACTGACGATACCGCAGCTATACAGGCGGCGATTTATGCCGCGGCTCCATCCGGTAAGGTGTATGTGCCTCCTGGGACGTACCTCATTTCGGACACCTTGCTGATCAATCACCCTATCGGCTTGGAGGGGTCAGGTTCGTCTCCTGATTCGAGCGTGATCATGATGGCCCCCGGAGCTAACAAAGACATCTTGCACTTTGTGCCCAAGCCTGACAACACGGGGTATCCTCTGGCACACATATCGCACCTGCACCTTAACGGCAACAAAGAGGCGCAGACCGCACCTGTTTCAGGCATCGTGATCAACAACAACAGTGTCCGAGACCTGCTCATCTTTGATGTGTGGGTGGATCGGATAAAAGGGCCGGGTGTGAAGGTCTTCTACGGATGGGATCACCTTTTCTTGCGAACGGTCATCGAGCATTGCGATGGCCCAGCCGTGTTCATTCAACGTGAGTCCGGAGTGCAGCTATGGGACCTCATGTTCCAAAACTGCTATTTCCTGCACAATGATGGGCAAATTTACGTGGATCACACGAAACAGCGTGTGGAACGCATCATCGTGACAAACAACTTCATGGGAGGTGTTCCCACAGGCCAAGAAAACCCGGAAATGAGCTTCTACTCGACATACGTCATCGTTCAGGGCAATGTGATTAGTCCTGCGCCAAAGGCCAACCATCTCGTTAGGCTGTGGCCGGGGTCTCAAATCCTCGTGGACACCAACCTTTTCAGTGCGGTCTACGGCGAAGGCGAACAAGCCAACCAGTACTCAGAGATTTACATCGACAAAAGCGTGGCGAATCAGGACTTTGGACCGATCCGCATATCCGGGAATAGTTTCTCTTCGACCCGCAACAAGCACTCGATAGCTCTTGAAGGCAATGCCTCCTGGGTCAGGGAGATGGCTGTCACCAATAACCGCTTTTCGTTTAACGAAGGTCCAGCTATATTCAACGACGACAGTACCTTTCCTTTGTGGAATCCGATCATCCAAGGAAACCACTTCCGAGCTTTGCAGGCAACCAAAGGAACGGCAATAGCTGTCGGCCATGCGCAGTGGCCTCTGATTGCCAATAATCACTTTACTGACGGGACACTGGCGATTGATATGTCTTCAAGCAAGCTGCAAAGACCAACGGTCGTAGGCAATGCAAGTCGTGCGGCGACGTTTGTCTCTGCCTTCAACGGGACGGGGCCAGCTCTGATTGAGCACAACCAAACTGCCGATTAAGCGCCATGTAGTTGAACTTTGACAGTTGTAAAAAACAAGGACCATCCTTCTGCGGATGGTCCTTGTTTTAGAAGGTGGGACTCTCTTGTGGACTATGTTCGAGCGTTTATCAAACAACCAAAAGGTGCAACGGAATCGGTAGTTGCGATACGGGTATTGCCTCCTTCCACGAGGCGTTTTAAGGGGACGCTTCGCATTGTGGCGGGTTCGCTGACTGAAAACCCTGTTAAGGTTATGGTAGACAGTACGACTTACGGTAGTACCGTGAATACAATTATGCACTTGTCTTGGAAAACGAAGCAACCGCACCCTGTTGCGTGGGATAGGCCCTAGGGGTGATCTAATGACTTTAGCAGAGCTTATCGCTGATACCAAAGACCGGATCGCTGAAGGGTCTAGTAACTTTTTCACTGATGCCACCATAAAGCGGTGGTTGAACGAGGCACAGAGGCATGTTGTGCGACGCACAAAGATTATCGAACGTATTGGACAAGCAGACACAGTGCCTGGGGTGTCCTTGTATGCGTTAGAGAAAGACTTCTGGACCTTGCACTTTGTGAAGTTTAATGACGACACGCTACGTCCCATTACAATCAATGAATTAGAGAAGCGTACCCCTGTTAAAGGAACGCCGTCGCACTATGCTGTGTGGGGTGATGGTTTGCACCTCTACCCCGCCCCGTCTTATGTTGGAACATTAACGATCCTCTACTACGCATGGCCTGTGGAAATGGAAAACGGCACCGACGAACCAGAGATTCCCGAGGCATTCCACGGACTCCTCCCCACATTTGCGGCGTATAGGGCCAAGCTTGCGGACCAGCAACCTGCAGAAGCGAATGTCTTCTTTGTGGAGTTCCAGCAAGGTTTAGAAGAAATCGTTGCGGCTTATACCGACCGTCAGGACCAAGTGAGTAGGGTACGTGACGTATCGGATTTGGGGGAGTTCCCATGGCTGTGAAAGAAGGACAGATCTTTATTCAAGACTTTGCCGGGGGTCTGAACATGAAGGACTCCCCACGATCTGTTCGACCGAACGAGGCTGTGGAGTGTACCAACTACATCTTCTCACGCACCGGGGAAGCCCTTGTACGTAGGGGGTATACACTTTATGGTGACGTGGGAACGAATGCACCAATTCAGGGTATACATCGTTTCTACCGTGCAGATACGTCTTACTTGCTGGTGGTAAGTGGCGGTAAGGTGTTCGTAGACTCTGTAGAGAAAGCTACCGGCTTCGACCCCGTTGCGCCGGTTTCCTTTGCTACATGGGATTGGAAGAACGTGTGCTTCTTAGCCAATGGTGTGGACGGTTTGAGTGTCTTCAATGGTTCCGAGGTTGTCAGTGTTGCCGATGCCCCCGCCTCTCCTAAGCACGTCGCAGTGTACGCTAACCGGCTGTGGGTAGCTCATGCGGATGGCGGCCCTACCCTACTTCGCTGGAGCGAGTTAGGTGACTATGAGGAGTGGCCTGCTACCAATTTCGCCGCAGCCGCAGGCCCCATTACGGGACTTGTACCCGGTTACGGTCAGCTCTACATTTTTACACCGAATCGGGTCGAGGTGTTGGTAGGCACAGGAGGCATCACCACGACTGAAGGGATTCACACACTACTGGAAGGTGTAGGCTGTGTGGCTCCTCGTACTATTGCTACTCATGCAGGTGTTACCTTCTTCTTAGGGCACGAAGGCGTATGGCAACTTGTTGGTGGTCAGGTACGTCTTGTGTCTCGAAACATCGAGCCTGCGGTAACGAATCTTACCCCCCTTCAGCGAAACTCCGCTACGGGGGCTATTTATGATGGAAGGTATTGGCTATCCCTACTGTCTGGCAACAAGCGAGAAGTCTACATCTACGACATTCAGCATGGTTGGTGGACCAAGTTTACAGGCATTGATGCTACTGCGTTTGCTGTATTTGACGGAGCACACGATGACAACTTGCTGCTTTCAGGCGATCCGTCCGGTAGGGTGTGGAAACAGGATTCGGGAGAGACAGACAACGGCGAGTTCATACAAGCCACTTGGAAGAGTAAGATTTTCCTTCCTGTCCCCGATTGGAATTGCCAATTTCGTAGCCTTGCTTTACGTACAAACCGAGTCTACGGAAAGGTATCAGTGGAATGGTCCATTGATGACGGTTTAGAGTATGGAGTGTTTACATGGGATCGCATCGAAACCGGCTCCTTGTGGGGTTCGATGATTTGGGGAAAAGACACGTGGTCTAGCTTTAGGTCCTCACGGTTTGTGTGTGCGTTTCCTATGAAAGCTGTGGGGGAGGCGATTCAATTCACGGTACGCCATATAGGTAGAGGCAGTTTGCACAACTTTACAAGCAGGGTACGTCCGAAGAGGAGGGTATCGTAGTATGTCTGTTGAGCTTCCTTTTAAGTTTGTAAACGATACTCCTGCTGATGCTGATGAGGTAAACGCTAACTTTACTGCACTTCTTGACGCATTGGTAGGACATTTTCAG
>LSQX01178996.1_pt3 | contig 21123 bp, 19 predicted proteins | sample 654561 | NCBI WGS metagenome assembly LSQX01 (sample SAMN04489861, study PRJNA283612) | anaerobic digester metagenome | isolation source: 4 biogas reactors fed with cattle manure at either 37C or 55C with and... | place: Denmark: Kongens Lyngby | collected 2014 | reverse complement strand
AAATCTAAATTCTGGCGTTCATCAATAAATTCACATCCAGTAAAATTAACTCCGTTAACATCCCAAATGGTAACGTTTCCCCAGTGAACATTATGCAGAGTTTGTTCATCGGTAATAAAATTACAATTGGTAAAATACGAAATGGTGGGTATTTCCTGGCCCTGGCCATTAGTGTTCTTGTAGTTCATAAATTCTACATTACGCCAGTTGTTGCGAAAAGTAGAGTTGGTAGCCTGAATAATACCACCATTGGTATGCCAGGCCTCTCCAAATCCCCTTAATCTAACTCCGTATTCCGAGTTTTCAATCACCGCTCCGTTTTCCATAATCACCGCCCCCTGGTTTTCGAACGTCTGAGGCTTGGTTCGGTCGCCTACTACGTAAATACCGCGCCAGATTCCGCCGCATGACGATGAAATGTTGCTGTTATTTACATAAAGTTTTCCTCCTGGCTTAATTATCATTTTACTATTTTTTGCAGGAAAAAATAAATCAGAGTCCAAAATATTTAAAGTAGCTCCAGGTTCAATAATGATAGTATTTGCAAAATAACTCTTATCTTGCCAAGTGGTATTTGTCAAAATAATGTTATTGGTGGGTACAATTAAATGAGGATGTATGTATCCTTGAGGAATATTATTGGTTTGCCAGTCAATGTTGGAAATACCCAGATCAGTAGCAATAATTGCACCTTCTGAAATACAGATTACGCTATTGGGTTTTGCCACCAATTTTCCATTGCCTTCAATAATAATTTTTGCACATGGATCAATTTTTAAAGTGTCAGATTCAATTACTAACTCTGCATTATCTTTAATAATAAAGGTACTCCCTGCCTTAAGGTGTAAAGTAGATTTGTTATTTACAATTAGTGAGGCGTTTTTTTCCAGGACAAACTCGGACTCATCTTCACAAGAAAAATACGTTGGTTTAGAAAAATAGCCTGAAATCGGATCGCGTTTAATTTGATTTGGCGTAAAATTTTGGTCTAATTCAATTGTTTTATTTTCAGCAAGAATTACCTTCTCTTTTAAGACAATATTTCCTGTCCAACGAACATCATTAATAACCTCGTAATTATCCCAACTAATTCCAATCAAATATGTGCCATCAGGATTATCATCCATTGTAATCTTTAAGCCTGATAGGTATATTGACCTGTTGTTTCTACTTGCATCAGTGGCAATAAAACCTCCACCCTCTTGCCACGTGTAAAAAGTTGCCATGTTAACCGGGGAGGGATTACTTCCAATATCCATATGGCTTCTGCCACTGAAAGCATCGAAGTTATCGCCCAACCCTGGTAAACCACTGCTAATGAGTTGATTGTTATTGTCATATTTTGAGTAAAGGAGTTTTCCATCATGCCCATGTAAAAAAAGGCTATCAGAAAAAAAGTGATAAGTTTGGTCCTGATAACCTGATAAAGGATTGGGAATTAATCTTTTTTCTGCTCTGGAATGCGAATGATTTACGCAATTTGGGTTTTCATCATCAAGTTTAACATAATCCCAATTTCCTTCAGCGCTAATTATCCTTAAATTGTCCGTTTCATTTGTAGGATAAACCTCTGAAGAGGTACCTTCAAGTATGTCCTTTCCAACCTGAATATATGAATAAATGCCTTCACTACCTGTAGGGCGGCATGAAGCCCACACCGAAAAATCTGGGTTACGTGAATATTGAAGGTAGTCAAGCTTGTTATTACTGCCGATTTGGTGATTTTCTAACCAAATATATTGGTTAGAAGCACCTTCATCTATGTATGGCAGTTTAATCCTTACGGCATCACCTGTAGTTACAAAGTCCCTTAAAATAAAAGTTTTTGGGCCATCCTCCCTGCTTATGTTCGATGGAACGCCATTAGCCTGAATAAGATAATTATTTGGGTTATAAACCGGACTTGTCCAATGCATCCGCCAACGCTCATAGCCATTGCAAGAGACCAATCCTGAATTATAGGCGCCCATAAGGCCATAACCCCCCTCTACACCAAACCAGGTATTTATACCTCCTAACAAATAATGATTTCCTCCAGAAGTGTGAAAGCTGTTACCGCCAAAAAGAGCATGTGAAAATTCATGAATTGCTATCCCGGTTGGGTTCAGAGCGTGACCACCACATCCAATACCTTGATATGACAATACTGATAAATTATTTTTTAATTGCCCATTTATAATTAGGTTAAAAGAATATTTTGAAAAAATTCTACCTGAGCCACTATTTACACCTCCAAAGTTATAATTATTTTTATTTAAGGTGTTTCTAAGTAATATCTGCACCATATCAATATTTCCATCTCCATCACTATCATAATCGCTTAATGCATTATAGCCATTTATTGTACTTAGGCCGCCATTTAAATTGATAAGAGAAAAAACTTTGCTAATTAGTATGTCCAGGCTAAAGTTGGCTCCAGGGTTGTTTGGGGTAATGTATGATTGTTTGATGTTAACGACAATAAAGTCCCCCAACAATAATAAATTACCAAAGGATGATTCATAAAAAAGCCTTGTCATAACTCCATGAACCTGCCCGTTGTCTAGAACATCTATAAAATCTGTAATTAAATACGTTGGAATGCTTTGGTTATTTATACCTTGTTCCGATGCTGCTGGCCAGAGATTACAAGTGATGTTGTATTTTGGATCAAGGGTATCAGTTTGATCATATATTATATTTACCATTATGTTAAGTAATCGGTAGGTTCCGGTTGGTTTTATGCTGGCCAAAGTAGAGGGCAATTGATGAAAATAACCTTGCCAACTTTGGTAATTACTTTTAAAGGAGGCATTAGTAGTGTCAGCCAAGCAAATATGCTCTGTCTGTGCAATACATGTTTTTTCAAACAAAAAATCCAAAGCCCCAAAAGAAGAATAATTTTTACAGTTAGTTGATTTCTCATAGCTTTAATATTTTTAAAATAAACACTAAATTTTCACTTGTTTCAATCTTAACTAAATACCAACCTGACTTAAGATTCGAAATATCTATGATTTTTTGTTTTTCTAATTTTTGGCTTAATAGCAACTGATTTTGAAAATTGAAAATGCTCATCGTAAAAAAATCACCAAATTTTTCAGAGATATGTATGAAATCTTTTGTTGGGTTGGGCCAAATTCTCAAGGAAGTATTTGAAAAACCCTCCACATGGCTTATAGACAAATTACAAGTATTGAAAAAATTATTCATGTAAACCAACTCATTATTTTCGTAACAGCATAGCAGTGCTGTTACCAGTGTGCTTCCATCTATACTTCCGGAGTTTAAGAGATAAATGGTAGTGTTTCCTATACCTTCAATCCAAATAGGATTTTCTCCAAATTCAGGTGAAAGCACCCACCTTTTGCGAAAATCCCCGGTTAGCAGTTCAATACTGTCAACCTGAAGAATAGTATATTTTGCCCCCGGATTCCCATATAGTCTGACAGTGTCGCCCTCTTCCAGTGAAAAATCATACAATAAAGTTGGCTCTTGACCAAAGTTATTCCGGTAATAGACCTTTTTGGCATTAATGTCTTCTCTCAAATAACCAAGCAAATAAGATTTCTCAGGAAACCTAACCAGGACCTCATAATACAGGGTGTCTTCAAGAAGTATGGTATCACCAAAAAATAATTCATCAGTAGAAGCACCCCCGCCATGTGGGCTTAGCCTTGCAACATTCCATTTCCTTTCAATATCAATCAAAGGCACATAATCTTGCCCGTAAACCTTGGCTGTATTGCATAAAGAGAAAAAGCACAAAACTGCCGCAGCCAATAATGCAATGCGGTTTGGTAGTTTAGTTTTCATAACACTTAGTCTTTTTGATTTGGTTTTTCCTTAGCCCTTATCCATAGACCAAGCCGGTTTGGCAAAGGCCCGTTTCAAAAAAGCTTGTATTTTTCTGCAAGTAACGAAAAAAAACTTTGCAAAGCAAGTTTTATCGCAAAATGGAGGTTGCTTAAAATGATTCTGAAAAAGTTTGTACAGCGGAGCGTTTCCTTTGCTGAAAAAAACCGCCTGGTTAAGGTGGGAAAAAAGAGGGATAATTTGACGCATTATCCGGGCGGTTTAGGGTTAAAGGGCGGTGCTTCGGCTTCAACACGAAGGACAAGGCAAAGCAACGGGTTTATGGCAACGGACCGTAAGTGATTCAGCATGCTGTTAATGGAACAATCGTATTGTTTCAATAAAAATTAAAGCGAAAAATTGTTTTTTGTTTGGAATATTTGATTCTTTATCTTAAGTTTGAAGGTCAATTTTGTTTTTTAGTGCTTTTTTTGATCATTTTACTGCCACAGAAAATCCAACGTTGTAATCGAATGTCGGAAGGATGTGCAAATTCCTCCTGACAATATATATCAGAAAGATTGAGTAAGTTGGCTTTTTTTAGAAAAGAGCAAACCATTATTAAACTCAAAGCAATATGAAAACAATTCATTTAATCCAGAGAGCAAAAAAAGTCAGCAAAAGAATGCTTTCATTGTCGCTCATTTTGTTTTTAATGTTTAGCTGCAGTAAAAATGAAAACTTTTCGGAAAATGTTGAATTAGTATCTCCTGAAGGATATGTTCTTGCAGAAAGCCTTGATGAATTAATTACACTTTTGGATTTAAGCAAAGGCAGTAAGATAGTTGATGTTTCTTTTATGGAAACTGACCAGGCTGTTATGGGTTTTGTAACTTACACAGGAGAAGATGGAATTACAAATACTGTTGGAATTGGAAGCGGCAACATAAATTATGAAGCGGAACGTTTAATCGTTCAAAGAGGCTTAAAATCGTCAAAAGACAAAGTCACAGTGAGTTGTTCTGGTTGTGAGAATTGCAGGGTTATGGGGACGATTTACCCAGATGGCACTATGACAGTTAATTGTGAAAGTAGTTGCTGCACCATGACCATAGAAGGAGGAACAGAAATTAAACCGGTAGATCCTTAAGAAACTTCGCAAATAACCTGAAATTTCGCAAATACATTACAGCTTTGGCAGTAAGCTAATAATTTTTGATTGCGGTAAACCAGGTTTTCTTTCCGCAAATAATACATCCATTGCCTGCCAACAGGCAATCAATGCCGGAAAACGTAAAAAGGTAAGAAATAACCAGCCACCAGGTCAGTGACTTGGTGGCTGGTTATTTTATTGCATAAGAACCCTATCAGGCCATCAGGCTCTCGATGTCGGCCACAGTCTTCGGAATTGCGGGGCCCAAAATCCTGTAACCATCCTCGGTCACAAGCACATCGTCTTCGATGCGGATGCCGCCAAAGCCGATATATTCCTTCACCTTGTCGTAATTGATGAACTCGGTGAACTTCCCTTCCTTATCCCATTGTTCGATGAGGGCTGGGATGAAGTAAATGCCTGGTTCAACGGTCAGCACAAAGCCAGGTTTAAGGCGTTTGCCAAGGCGCAGGTAAGCGGTGCCGAACAATTTTGAGCGCTCGATTTCGTCATCATAGCCCACATAATTCTCGCCCAGGTCCTCCATATCGTGAACATCGAGGCCCATCATATGGCCCAGTCCGTGGGGCATAAACAGGGCGGTAGCAGCCTGTTCGGCGGCTTTGGGGATATCGCCTTTCATCAATCCAAGGTTTTTGAGGCCTTCGCCGATGATGTTGATGGCCAGCATGTGGATGCTCTTGTAGGTCACCCCGGGTTTGATGGCTTCGATGGCTTTCATATTGGCTTCGAGCACGATCTCATATATCTCGCGCTGGCGCTGGCTAAACTTGCCTCCCACAGGAACAGTGCGGGTATGGTCGCTGGCATAGCGCATAGGTGTTTCGCAGCCGGTGTCGACCACCATCAGGTCGCCAGCTTCGAGTTTGTTGCCGTGGTAATGATTGTGGAGGGTCTCGCCGTGCTTGCTCAGGATGATGGGGAACGACAGGGAGCCGCCGCCTGCGAGGGCAATGCCTTCGACCACGCCGGCAATTTCACGCTCATACACGCCTGGCTTAGCCATCTTCATGGCGGTGGTGTGCATCTTATAGCCTGTCTCGATGGCCTTTTCAATTTCGGCTACCTCTTCGGGTTCCTTGATCTCGCGCAGGGCCACCACGGCCTTGATCAGCTCAACAGAAGCAGAGGCCTTCAGCTCGTCGACGGGTATGCCAAGCATTTTGTTCAGCAGGATCTTGTTCTCGGCGCGGTAGGGCGGCAGGAAATGGATCTTGCGGCCTTTGTCCAGGCTATTTTTCAGGAAAGTTGCCAGTTCACCAAAGGGCATGGCGTTGCGCACCCCCACCCTTTCGGCCTTGTCTTTGAGCAGGGGCTGGGGGCCCATCCAGATGATGTCATCAATGGAGACATCATCGCCAAAGAGGTATTCCACCCCATTGTCCACATCGATCACCCCAGCAAGGTCCTGGTGGTCAATTCCAAAGAAATACAGGAAGTTGCTGTCCTGCCTGAAGTGATAGGTGTTGGAGGCATAGTTCATCGGCACGTCGCCATTGCCCAAGATGAGCATGATGCCGTCCTTGATGCTTTCGCTGAGTTTCTTCCGGCGGTTTACATAGGTTTTTGTTTCAAACATAGTATTAGGATTTTAGTGATTGTTTTATAGGTGTTTTCGTTGTTGTTCTGGTGGCCAGCGGATTGTCATTATTGTCAAAATTGTCAATATTGACAATATTGACAACAACGACAATTCCTAACCGTTCATCATTTCCTCGATCTCTTCCACCTCAACGGGCACGCCTGCCGTAAGGTCTTTGGGGCCGTTTTCGGTGATGAGGATGTCGTTCTCGATGCGGATGCCAATGCCCTCTTCGGGGATATAGATGCCGGGCTCGCACGAGAGGACCATACCGGGCCGGAAGGGCTCGAAGCGGTGTCCTTCGTCGTGGACGTCGAGGCCCATAAAATGGGAAGTGCCGTGGGGATAATACTTTTTAACCAAGGGGTTAGCCGGGTCCTGTTTCTCAATATCCTGGCGGGTAAAGAGGCCCAGTCCCAGCAGTTCGCTTTCCATCACCTTCATCACTTCCTTGTGATAGGCATCGATATGAGTGCCCACCACGAGCATTTGCCGGGCTTCCTTCATAACGCGCAGGCAGGCGTTATAGACTTCTTTCTGGCGTTTGGAAAAGCGGCCGTTGACGGGGAAGGTACGGGTCATGTCGCCCGCATAATTTGCATATTCGGCCCCGGTGTCGAGCAGGAGCAGGTCGCCATCGCGGCATTCCTGGTTGTTGGCCACATAGTGGAGCACGCAGGCATTGGCGCCCGAGGCCACGATGGGGTAAAAGGAATGGCCGGTAGCCCGGTTGCGGATGTATTCGTGGGCCACCTCGGCTTCTACCTCATATTCCATCACGCCGGGTTTTACAAACTTCAGCACCCTCAGGTAAGCCCCGGTGGTGATGTCAATGGCCTTTTGCATCAGCTCGAGTTCGCCGGGCGATTTGACCAGGCGCTGGGCGGTGATGATGGGGTTGGCCCTGCGGTAATGATGGAGGGGGTAGCGTTTCATCAGGTCGTGGGCAAAGCGGAGGCTGCGGTAGTTGTGCTCGCCGGGGTAGCGGGGATTCTCGATGGTGTTGAGGTAAACTTGCTCGGCATAGACCATGGCCTCCTTCATCATCCCTTCAAAGGCCGGCAGCCAATGCACCGAAGAGATGCCCGAGGCCTGGGTGGCCTCCTCCTTCGTGTACTTATGCCCTTCCCAAATGGCGATGTGCTCGTTGGTTTCAAGCAGGAAGAGCACCTCGCGCAGGGCAGGATTGGGGCTGTCGGGGAACAGCATCAGCATGCTCTTTTCCTGGTCAATGCCCGTAAGGTAAAAGAAATCGGGGTGCTGCCGGAAAGGAAAAAACTGGTCAGCACTGCGGGGCTGTTCGTCATTAGAAAAGATTAATGCTACCGAACCTGGTGCCAGTTTATTTACAAAGTTCTTTCGGTTATCTGAAAAGATTTGGTTGTCAATGGGCAAGTATTTCATAAGCAGGGAATAAAGGAAGCCTTAAAATTACTGATTTATTGTTATTTAAAAAGAATTCAAATTAGCGAATTGTTTGCAAAAAATGCTTCTATAATCTACATTTGTTTACCCTTCCACAATTGTCGTACTTTCACGGCCGTGGAAGCGGGCCAAAAAAGCGTCGTTCTTACAAATTAACTAAAAATTGCCTGAACCAGCTACAGGATTTTTAATTATTTAACGCTTTGGGCCTGTCAGGGGGCAAAAAAATGGTTTCCAGGCTTTTTAAAAAATAGTGCATTTCAAACCCAGTGAATCCAAACAACCAGAACACACATGAAACAATCGAATTTTAAGCTATCATCCTTGAGCCATAAGACCATTCTGGCTCTTGCAGGCTTGTTCCTGATGCTGTTTCTATGCACGCACCTGCTGACCAACCTGTTGCTGTTGGCGGGCGACAGCCGGGCCTTTGATGCTGCTGTGGCCTTCCTCAGCAGCAACCCCATCATCAAGGTGGTTGAGTATGTCCTCTTTGCGGGATTCATCATCCACATCCTGATGGGGGTTATTGTCTGGATCAATAACTCGCGGGCGCGCCCCGTGAAGTATTATGTGGCCCAGGGCTCGGAGACCTCCTTCTTCTCTAAGTTCATGATACACACGGGCTTGATCATCTTTACCTTCCTGGTTATCCATCTGATTAACTTCTTTTTCATCAAGCTGGGATGGGTTGCTTTGCCCGATTATGCCAAAGACACCCACGATTTCTATTCGATGGCGGTGGTGCTTTTCAAGGAACCGCTGTACGTGATCCTTTACCTGGTCAGCTTTGTATTTCTGGGTTTCCACCTCAAGCACGCCTTCCAGTCAGCATTCCAGACTCTGGGCCTGAACCACGACAAGTACTTCCCTGCCATTAAGGTCATCGGGACGATCTACGCCCTGGTGATCAGCATAGGGTTTAGCATCATCCCCATTTATTTCCTGTTCTTCCATTAAGAAACCACATCCGAAAACCTGTCAGCTATGATAAAGCTTGATTCGAAAATACCCGAGGGACCCATAGCCGAAAAGTGGAGCAAACACAAGACTTCGCTTCGTTTGGTGAACCCTGCCAATAAGAAAAAACTGGAGGTCATTGTCGTAGGCAGTGGTCTGGCCGGGGCCTCAGCTGCCAGTGCGCTGGGCGAGCTGGGCTACAAGGTGAAAGTGTTCTGTTTTCAGGACACCCCCCGCCGGGCGCATTCGGTAGCGGCCCAGGGGGGCATCAATGCCGCCAAGAATTACAAGAACGACGGCGATTCTGTTTACCGCCTGTTCCTGGATATGATCAAGGGGGGTGATTACCGTGCCCGTGAGGCCAACGTTTACCGCGCTGCCGAGGTCAGCAACCTGGTCATTGACCATTTCACTGCCCTGGGGGTACCCTTTGCGCGCGACTATGGCGGAGCGCTCGACAACCGCTCGTTTGGGGGGGTTCAGGTCTCGCGCACCTTTTATGCCAAGGGGCAAACCGGCCAGCAATGCCTGTTGGGGACCTATTCCTCGCTGAGTCGGCAGATCGCAAAGGGGCGGGTGACCATGTATTCGCGCCGCGATATGCTCGACGTGGTGGTCATCGATGGCAAGGCCAGGGGCATCATCACCCGCAACCTCGTCACAGGAGCAATTGAAAGGCATGGCGCCCACGCCGTGGTGCTGGCCACAGGGGGCTATGGCACGGTGTTTTACCTGTCGACCCTTGCCCTGGGCAGCAATGCCACGGCAGCCTGGAGCGCCCACAAAAAAGGCGCCCTGTTTGCCAACCCCAGTTTCATCCAGATCCACCCCACCAGCATCCCCGTGCTCAACGACTATCAGTGCAAGCTTACGCTGATGTCGGAATCCCTGCGAAACGACGGACGGGTATGGGTGCCCAAGGGACAGGCCGACAAACGGCACCCCAACAGCATCCCTGAAGAGGAGCGCGACTATTACCTCGAGCGCCGCTATCCTGCCTTTGGCAACCTGGTGCCGCGCGATGTGGCTTCCAGGGCCGCCAAGGAACGCTGCGATGCCGGCTACGGGGTAGGCGATACCGGGCTCTCGGTTTATCTCGACTTCAAGGATGCCATCGCAAAGCAGGGCAAGAAAGCCATCGAAGACAAATATGGCAACCTGTTTGAGATGTATGAAAAGATCACCGGCATCAACCCCTACAATGAACCCATGCGCATATATCCGGCAGGGCATTACACCATGGGCGGCCTGTGGGTCGATTACAACCTGATGACTACCATTCCGGGGCTGTATGCCATTGGCGAAAGCAACTTCTCGGACCATGGCGCCAACCGCCTGGGGGCCAGCTCACTGATGCAGTGCTCGGGCGATGGTTACTTCATCTTGCCTTATACCATCAGCGATTACCTGGCCGACGAGATCCGCAGCCCAAAAACGGATATCAAACACCCTGAATTTGACCAGGCCGAAAAAGAGGTGAAGGAACGTATCAACCGCCTGATGTCGGTAAATGGAACCCAGACTGCCTCTTCCTTCCATAAGCGGCTGGGCAAGATCCTCTGGGACCACTGCGGGATGTTTCGCACTGCCGAAGGCCTGAAGAAAGGCAGGGTGCTGCTCGATCAGCTGGAAGAGGAGTTCTGGAAAGAGATAAAGATCCCCGGGGATGCCAACGAGCTGAACCAGGAGCTGGAGAAAGCCCTGAAGGTTGCCGACTTTTTTGAGGTGGGGCGGCTGATGATGGAAGATGCCCTGGACCGCAATGAAAGCTGCGGGGCGCATTTCCGCGAGGAGTACCAAACAGAGCAGGGCGAGGCCAAACGCGACGATGCCAATTATGCCTACGTGGCAGCCTGGGAATACCAGGGGCATGCCCAAAAGCCCCTCCTGCACATGGAACCCCTGAAGTTCGAGTTTGTGGAACTCAAGGAACGGAGTTATAAATAAGTCTTTAACCGATTGAAGCCATGGATATTAAACTGAAAATATGGCGTCAGAAAAACGCCAGCACCAAGGGAAGGTTCGAAGATTACGAACTCAGGGATGTTTCGCCCGAAATGTCCTTTCTGGAAATGCTCGATTACCTCAACAAGCAGCTCATCGAAGGGGGAAAAGAGCCTGTCACGTTTGAACACGACTGCCGGGAGGGCATCTGCGGCACCTGCGGGCTGTACATTAACGGCCGGCCGCACGGGCCCCAGCAACACACCACCACCTGCGAATTGCATATGCGGGCCTTTAAGGACGGCGAAACCATTGTGGTAGAGCCCTGGCGTTCCAAGGCTTTCCCCATCATCAAGGACCTGGCGGTGGACCGCAGTGCTTTCGACAAGATCATGAACGCAGGAGGCTTTGTGAACATCGACACAGGTTCAGCGCCTGAGGCCAACAACATCCCCATCAATAAAAAGATCTCCGACCGCGCCTTCGATGCGGCAGTATGCATTGGATGCGGGGCCTGTGTGGCAGCCTGCAAGAACTCTTCGGCCATGCTCTTTGTGGCTGCCAAGGTGTCGCAATTTGCCCTCCTGCCACAGGGCAAGGTGGAAGCTGCCGAACGCGTGCAGCGAATGGTAGAGAAGATGGACGAGCTGGGCTTTGGCTTTTGCTCGAATACCTACGCCTGTGAATTCGACTGCCCCAAAGGCATTTCTGTTGAATTCATTGCCCAGATGAACAGGGAATTCCTCTCAGCCAAGCTGTGTGCGCATAAGGGCCATTAAACAAGTTGTTAAAAATTCTAAAAAGCGCTAAACACCCGTTTAGCGCTTATTTTTGGTTTTCTCCAATCCTGTCAATGATTTTCAGTTGTTTATCCCATAAACATCTAAGAAAAATAATTCCAAAGGCTAGGATATTTCAAAATATATTTATATATTTGTCACATCTGGTAAATTAGTATTCACTTAAAAAAACAAATAAACATTATGGCAACCCAGAAACTTGATCCCAAGAAATTGGAAGAAGCAGCTAGCAAGCTTAGGGCAATTGCGCACCCCATGCGCATTGCAATCATTGGCCTGCTTGAAAGAAAAAACCAAATGAATGTCACCGAGATATACGAGACCCTCAAGATTGAGCAAGCCTCGGCCTCGCATCACCTGAACATTTTGAAGACCAAAGGCGTACTGGATTCACGCCGGGCAGGGAAAAATACATTCTATTTCCTCAAACCGCATGCTTTGGAACAAATCATTGATTGTATTAACCGTTGCCACTAATCCCCTGGTTCAGGATTCTTTTATTAAGCTGCCCTTTGGCAGCTTTTTTTTTGCAGCTCAATTACAGGATTCAGGAGAATAATGCAATAAATTTTCCGAAAAACACTTAGGATTATTTTAGGATTTTATTACCTTTGCCTGTTAGACTGCAATAAAAAACGCCTTGTGATGAAAAAAACAATTTTGGTCGCAATCCTTTCTTAGTAAAGAAATTATTTTCCTATTTAAAAAAAAGGAAAGACGACCGGAAGTTAGAAAGTTTCATTTAGGCAGTTTAAAATACAGCAGTCATTAAAACGTTTCCCTCAAAGGGAGGCTTTCCAAAAGGAAGGTTTAAAGTTTTCGGCAAAACAATTGAAAAAAACCCGAACTTTGGTATAATTGTTGTTAAATAATGTTTTCAGTTAACTAATTACTTTTCTTAAACACAAAATTTGAATGCTATGAAAAAGGTTTCTTTTCTTTTTTGCATTCTGGTGTTCAGCACCACCATGCTTTTTGGACAAGCCACAGGCCCTAAGTTTGAATACAGTGAACAATCCGTTGACCTTGGCACCTATTATACCGACAGTCTGGATATAATCTCCATTGAAGTGGAGTTCGAAAACACCGGTGATCAGCCCTTGATTGTCAGTTCGGTTCGTGGCTGCTGCGGCACCCGAATCGTCAACTGGACCAAAGAGCCCATCAAGCCGGGCGAAAAAGGCGTTATCAATGCTCAATTCAGGCCCGCTCCACGGGTGCACAACATCAGCCGTACCATCACTGCCATGTCGAATGACCCTGCAGGGCAAAAGATATTCCGCATTCGTGGTAAGGTGGAAGAGCGTGCAGGTTTTCAGCCCGAGCCAGCCGCCAAAGCGCCTGCAGCAAGGTAAAAGAAAACAGCTTTTTGAGGGTTTCCCTCCCATAAGCAATAAGATCTCTGCCTCCCATAGCCTGGAAGGCAGGGATTCTTTATTATTTTGAGTGGGAAAAGCTAAACTTTTCTCACTGGTCTTGCGTTTAAGGATATAAACCCAAAATTGATGAAAGTTCTGCTATGGATTGCCCGCATGCTCTTCGGGCTGGTGTTTATCTTCTCAGGTTTTGTGAAAGCCATCGACCCCCTGGGATCCACCTATAAGTTTCAAGACTATTTCCTCTCCTTTGGCCTGGAATGGCTGTTTCCCTTTGCCCTGGTGCTTGCCATCATCCTGAGCACCCTTGAGTTTATGATCGGGCTAAACACCCTGCTGGGCATTAAAATGAAGGTCACTGCCTGGGGCGGGCTGTTGTTCATGCTGTTCTTCACCCCCCTGACCTTATATGTGGCCCTTTACGACCCCGTGCCCGACTGCGGTTGCTTCGGCGATGCCCTGGTGATCAGCAACTGGCAGACCTTTTACAAAAACATTGTCTTCCTGGCTGCTGCCATCCTCATATTCATATACCGCAAAAAGATAAAACCCCTCTGGTCAGAGCGCAAGGACTGGTACCTCTCGGGCGTGGTAGCCCTGATTGGGGTACTGATTTCTGTTTATTGCCTGCGCAACCTCCCACTGATTGATTTCCGGCCTTGGAAGGTGGGCAATAACATGATAGAACTGATGACTCCCGAACCCGAAGAAGCCAACATCTACCTCACCTTTGAAAACCAACAAACAGGGGAAACTAAAGAATACCCAGCCACGGATTACCCCTGGGACGATGAGGAATGGAGCAAGGTCTGGAAGTTTAAAAATCAGCGTAGCGAAGTCATCAAAGCTTACGTACCTGCACCCATTGATGGTTTCGCCATCCACGATGAGTATGGCGATGATTTCAGCGAGATCTACATTGGCAATCCCGATTACCAGTTCTTGCTGATTGTGTATGACCTGGAGCGGGCCAACACCAAAGCCTTTGCTAAAAGGATCAACCCCATTGCCGCTGCGGCAGAAGCTGAGGGGCACTCTTTCATCGCCCTGACAGGCACGCCTTACGACTACATTGACCCCTTCAGGCACGAACACCAGACTCCTTTCCGGTTTTATAACGCCGACGGGACAATGCTAAAAACCATCATCCGCTCAAATCCCGGGCTGGTATTGATGAAGGATGGCATAGTACTGGGCAAGTGGGCACACCGAAACATCCCCGACTACGAGACCATCAAGAAAGAATATATGGAGTAATCAAAGCAGGCTGCTCAGCCACGCTTTTTCTTAAAGAAATCTTTCATCAGGGCTGCACATTCTGCGGCCCTGATGCCTTTTACCACCTCCGTTTTTGGGTGGAAGGGCTTGCTGTGGTAAGTGGAATATCCTTTCTTCTCATCATCGGCGCCATAGACCACTTTGGAGATCTGCGACCAGTTCAGGGCCCCGGCACACATCAGGCAGGGCTCAAGGGTCACAAAAAGGGTGCAGTCGTTCAGATATTTCCCGCCCAGGAAATTGGCCGCAGCCGTAATGGCCTGCATCTCGGCATGGGCGGTGACATCGGTCAGGCGCTCCGTGAGGTTGTGTGCCCGCGCTATGATGCGCCCCCGGCAAACGATGACAGCCCCAACAGGCACTTCATCAGCATCAAAAGCTTTTTGGGCCTCTTTCAGGGCCTCACCCATAAAATGATCATCCGATAAAACACTAAGCCCCATAAGGTGGTTTCTTATGGGGCAAAGGTAGGGAAAGAATTTTAAAACAAGTTAAAGGTGTGCCTGAACCAACACACGGCCAGCAGCCTAAGCTTCTTACCTGTGCTTACGCTGAAACGGGTTGATGTCATTTCCTGGGAAGAAACAGACTCAATCTTTCGCAGCAGCTCGTGGTAGTAGCAATAGGCCAGGTAAACCCCCAGCCTTACATCGCGCTTCAGGTCGCGGATACCCGGAAGGGATGCTGCAAAGTCCGCACGCAGATCGGCTTCGATTTCTTTCTTCTCCTTATCGGAAAAGCTTTCATATTCCACATTGGGAAAATACACCCTGCCCCGCTCATCGAAGTCGGCTTTCAGGTCGCGCAAAAAGTTTACCTTCTGAAAGGCCTCACCCAGCTTGCGGGCAGGGGGCACCAGGCGCTCGTAGCCTGCGTCATCGCCGTGATAAAAAACCCGCAGGCACATCAGGCCAACCACCTCGGCAGAACCGTAAATATATTCCTGGTACTCGGCCTGGGTGAAGGTCTTTTTGTACAGGTCCATATACATGCTCTTCAGGAAAGCCTCTATCAGCGCGTGGTCTATCCGGTAATGATTCACTGCCCACTGAAAGCTGTGCAGGATGGGGTTTGGACTCATTTGTTTTTCAATGGCTTCAAAGGCATCCTTACGGAAAGCCTCCAGCAGGGAGCGCTTGTCCTGCTCGTGAAAGGTGTCTACGATCTCGTCGGCAAAGCGGACGAAGCCATAAATGGCATAAATGGCCGGGCGGTATTTGTTGCGCAGCAGCCATACCCCCATCGAAAAGGAAGTGCTGTAATTTTTCGTGGTAACTTCGCTAATGTCAAGCGCATTACTTGTGTACAGATCCATAGGCTTTGGTTATGCGTTCAACAACCAGTTTTGAGCTGATTACCGCCATCGGCAGGCCGGTGCCGGGCACGGTGGAGGCTCCAACATAGAAAACATTCTTGTAAACCTCGTCAAAGTTCTTCGGGCGGAACCCCCCGATCTGGGTCAGGTTGTGTCCCAGTCCAAGCCCGCTGCCCTTATACAGGTTGAAGCTTTCTTCCCATTCGATGGGCGACAGCACAGTCTGCGAAACGATGTGCTTCTTCAGATCGATGCCGATGCGCTGGCTCAGGTCGTCAATGATGTTGGCTGCCACCTGCTCCTTGTCGTCCCAGTTGGGCTTAAAACGGCGGTCGGGAACAGGACAAAGAATGAACAGACTCTCCGAACCTGCGGGCGCGGCCTCCGGGTCACTTTTACTTACCACGTTTACGTAGTAATAAGGCTGGTCGAGCTTGATGGAGTTCTTGAAAATTTTGCCTGCATACTCCTCAAAGTTGTTCCCCAGGAAATAATTGTGCAGGGGAACATTTTCCAGTTTGGTATCCAGACCGATATAGATCGTCAGGGGCGCCAAAGTCCACTTCATCTTGTCCATTTTCTCCTCGGTGAACTTCTCCCGCCGGAATATTTTGTGCCGGAAAAGAGCCGCATCGGCATTTACCACGAACAGGTCAGCTTCCCAGGTTTTTCCGTTTTGGTCAACAAAACCTTTGACTTTTTTATTTCCGTCTTCCTGGTAGGCGACGATCTCGGTATTAAAATGAATGGGAATGCCGGCCTTGTCTATTTCTTTTTTGAGGCCTTCCACGATCTTGTACATCCCGCCAAAGACGTTATGATATCCGTCGTGGACCAGTTCGGTATACGACAAAAGGGTATAAATCGAAGGGGTGTCGAAGGGGGTGGCGCCCAGGAAGAAAGCCACCAGCGAGAAAATCTCCTTCACTTCACGCGACTCAAAGTGGCGCTCCATCTCCTGCCATACCGAGCGGAACAGGCGGGGAGTATATTTGGGAGGCACCCGCATCAGCGTCAGCAGGTAATCCCATATCGAGTCGTAATTCTTTTTCAAGACCAGGTGCTCCACGTCGTGAAAGAAACTACCTGCTGAGGCCAGGAACCTGGTCATCTTCTCCTTGAAGTTGGGCTCCACGGCCTCAAACTCCGCCGCAAGCTTATCCAGGTCCTTATAAATGAAATAACGCTTGTCGAAGCCCCTGAAGCTCACCGCATATAGGGTATCGAGCTCCCTGAAGGTGAAGGGCATCTCTTTCAGCTGCGCATCTTCGAAGAACTCCTGGAACTCATAGGTCATGCTGAAGAAAGTCGGCCCCAGGTCCCAGGTAAACCCGTCTTTCTTGAGCTGGTTAAGGCGTCCCCCGGCTTGATGGTATTTCTCAACCATTTCTACCCGGTATCCCCGCCGGTGAAGGCGCAGGGCGGTGGTGAGGGCACCCAGGCCACTGCCCACGATCAATACTTTTTTCATTGTGTTTTGTTAAGGGTGAATCGCCTTATTTTTCTTGCACTTAACCCACTCCTAAATTATCCATATTTTACGACTTAAAACAAAATGTTTGGATGAATGTTTGCATATTAGCATTAAATTTATCGCAATAAATTTACCGGCGTGTCAAAAAAACAAAAGGTTGCTGTCATCGGTTCGGGGATTGGAGGTCTGGCTTCCGCCATCCGCTTTGCGGCCAAGGGCTTCCAGGTGGAAGTTTTTGAGCAGGCCGAACGTCCGGGGGGCAAGATCAATGAGCTCCGGATGGAAGGTTTTCGCTTCGATACCGGCCCTTCCCTCTTCACCTTTCCTCAGCTAACCACCGAGCTCTTTCGCCTGTGCGGTGAGAATCCGGAGGACCACTTCCATTACCAGCCCGTAGAAACCTCCTGCAAATACTTCTGGGAAGACGGCACCGTGATCAATGCCTGGCAGCAGCCAGAAGCCTTTGCTGAAGAAATTGAAAGGGTCACTGGTCTTGACGGGAAAAAGGTCATCCGCTACCTGCAGGAAAGTGAAGAGCTCTACAAACTGGCCGGGGAATCCTTCCTGTTTTATTCCCTTCACAAGGCTTCCAACTTTCTCCGGCTGCAGTTCCTGAAGACCATCGTCCATTCCCTGAAGCTTGACCCTTTCCGAACAATGCATCAGCGGAACCGCAAATGGCTTAGCCATCCCAAAGTGGTGCAGCTCTTCGACCGCTATGCCACCTACAACGGCTCGAGCCCTTACAAGACGCCTGCCACCCTGCGAATGATCGCCCATCTGGAACACAACATGGGCACCTTCTTCCCCGAAAGGGGAATGTACAGTATTGTCGAAAGCCTGACTGCGCTGGCCCGGCGACAGGGCATTACTTTTCATTTCAACGCCCGTGTCCAAAAGGTGAATACCCTGGACGGGAAAGTCACAGGTATACGGGTGAACGATCTGGATATTCCCTTCGATATCGTGGTGAGCGATGTGGATGTTGTCAATTTCTACCGCCGACTCCTGCCCGAAGTGATGATTCCCAGGAAGCAGCTAACCCTCGAACGTTCGTCCTCAGCCGTGATATTTTACTGGGGCGTAAACCGCACATTTCCAGACCTTAAGCTGCACAACATTCTGTTCTCGGAAGACTATCCCGGTGAGTTTAACCATTTGTTTAAGACCAAAACCATCAGCCCCGATCCTAGCGTTTATCTTTTCATCAGCTCAAAAATAGTCAAAGGCGATGCCCCCGAAGGCTCCGAGAACTGGTATGTAATGATCAATGCCCCGGAAAACAACGGGCAGGACTGGGACCAGCTGATGAAGGAGACCCGCCGCAACATCCTGGAAAAGATCAAACGCAGCCTGAAGATCGACCTGGAACCCCATATCGTTGCCGAAGCCCAGGCCGACCCCCGCAGCATCGAGGAAGAAACAGCTTCCTTCCGCGGATCGCTTTACGGGCTCAGTTCAAACAACATATTATCGGCTTTCAACCGACATCCCAACTTCCGCAGCAAAATAAAAAATCTTTATTTCTCAGGGGGAAGCGTGCACCCGGGGGGTGGTATCCCCCTTTGCCTGGCTTCGGCCAAAATCATTGACCGTGAAATCCCAAACCTCTAAAAGCAACAATGACGATTCCTTTTATGAACAATAAGGTTACCCTGACCAAAGCCTTACTCATCCTTTATTTTTCGGTTGGGGTCATCGGCCTGATCTGGCCTTTGACAGCCCCCTTGTTTACCCGGCTCATTCCTCTGACGTTACTGGGCAGCCTCGCCGTTTTGCTTGCCTTCCACCAGAAATGGCTTCCAGGCCACATCCGGGTATTTGCCCTGGTTGCCATCCTGGGATACCTTGTAGAGCTGGCTGGCGTGGCTACCGGGCTGGTCTTCGGCGAGTACCAGTACCACGAGGCGCTGGGGTTCAAGCTCTTTGGCACCCCGCTCATCATTGGCATCAACTGGCTTTTGCTCATCTATGCCGTTTACGGGATCTTTGAAAAACACCTCCTTCACCCTGCCATAAAGATCTTTGCAGGCGCCACCCTGATGGTGGCCTACGACATCATCCTCGAGCCTGTGGCCGTGGCTTTGAAAATGTGGAGCTGGGGTGGAGGCGACATCCCCCTGCAAAATTACCTGGCCTGGTTTGTCATTTCGCTGGTATTCCTGACCATCTTCCATCTTGCAAAGATCCGCGCCAACAACCCCATCGCCAGGCAAATGTACCTGGTGCAACTGGCCTTTTTCCTGTTGCTGAACGTTTATTTCCGCCTCGCATGATCAAGGCTTCCCACCATCCCCTGTACCTGGCCTTTTTCGGCAGCTTCATCAGGCTGTTCCTGCGCCTGCAGTTCCGAAAGGTGAGCGTGCACGGCAGCATCAACGCCCCCGGCAAATCCCTGCTGGTCATCGGCAACCACTTTAGCTGGTGGGATGGTTTTTTTTCTTTATACGTCCGCAAAAAGACCTTTAACAGGAAGCTCCACGTGATGATCCTCGAGGAGCAGCTCAGCCGGCGCCCTTTCCTGGCCCGGATGGGCGCCTTCTCCATCAAAAAGAACAGCCGCAGCGCTGTCGAATCCCTGAACTATGCTGCATCCCTTCTTGATGAACCTGAAAATATGGTACTTTTGTTTCCCCAGGGCCGCTTTGAGTCGCACCACCAGCATCCCCTCAGCTTTGAGCAAGGCTGGCTGCGCATCCCTAAAAATGTCAGTGGACCCTTCCAGCTGGTCTTCCTGGCTTACCTTACCGACTATTTTGACCACCCAAGGCCCGAACTGAGCATTTATTTAAAAGAATATGTCCTGCCCGGAGATTTTGATCCAAAAACCATTGAGGACGACTACAACGCATTTTTGAAGCATTGCATCGTACAGCAAAACCTGAAAGCATGATCTGGCTTGCCTATTTCATCCTTGGATTTCTTGCCTTGCGCCTGCTGGTGGCCCTCTCCAACTTGCTCACCCGCCAATGGCTGCATCCGGGCCAGCCCGAAGGCAATGCCCTGGTGTCGGTGCTGATCCCAGCCCGCAACGAAGAAAGGAATATCCGGAAGCTCCTGGAAAGCCTGGGCAGGCAGAAATATACAGGGCTCGAGATCCTTGTTTATGACGACCTCTCGACCGACACGACGGCGAGGCTTGTGGAGGAATGCGCAAAAAAAGATGCCCGCATCCGCCTGTTCCACGGCGAAGGCTTGCCCCGGGGCTGGCTGGGCAAAAACCACGCCTGCCACCAACTTGCACGCAAGGCCAAAGGCGAATACCTCCTGTTTATGGATGCCGATGTCACGGCTGAAACCAAACTGATCAGCCAAGCCCTGGCGCACCTGCAAAAATACAAGCTCAGCCTGCTTTCCATCTTCCCCCAGCAGACCATGCTCACCCTTGGCGAACGCATCACCGTGCCCCTGATGAACTGGATCCTGGTCAGCCTCCTCCCCCTCATCCTCACCCGCACCTCTTCCTGGCAAAGCCTCTCGGCGGCCAACGGACAGTTTATGCTCTTCAACGCCAAAACCTATAGAAAACACCACTTTCACCAAATGGTTAGAAACCAGAAGGTGGAGGATATCATCATTTTCCGCAAGCTCAAGCAGCTGGGGCTGCGGGGGCATACCATCCTGAGCAACGGGCAGGTGAAATGCAGGATGTACACCAGCTTCCGCGAAGCCTTACAGGGCTTTTCAAAGAACGTCTTCGAGTTTTTCGGCAACAGCATCCTGCTCACCATTTTTATGGCCCTGCTCACCACCTTTGGTTTTATTCCCGTTTACCTGGCTCTTGGCATTGAATTTGCAATGGGATGGCTGGCGGGCGCTTTTTTGCTTCGGGCATTGGTGGCAGCTTCAAGCAGGCAAAATATCTTCCAGACGGTCCTGCTGATGCCTTTCCAACAATTGGCCTATTTTTTGGTTATCATAGAAGCCCTGCGGGTCAGGATCAGGGGAAAGAGCAACTGGAAGGGAAGAAAGGTTTGAAGAAGCGTAATTTGATTTACGATTAACGATTAACGATTTTTGA
>LSQX01230556.1_pt1 | contig 21133 bp, 20 predicted proteins | sample 654561 | NCBI WGS metagenome assembly LSQX01 (sample SAMN04489861, study PRJNA283612) | anaerobic digester metagenome | isolation source: 4 biogas reactors fed with cattle manure at either 37C or 55C with and... | place: Denmark: Kongens Lyngby | collected 2014 | reverse complement strand
CCATTTTTGTCTACAGTCTGAAACCCGGCAAAGCCGGGTCTTTTAACGGACATATCCCAGTGGATTGACGCGTTCTCCGTTAACACGCACTTCAAAATGCAAGTGAGGACCGGTGGAGTAACCTGTGCTGCCCACAATGGCGATGGCTTGTCCCTGGGCAACAGCCTGTCCGTTGGCAATCAGGAAGCTGTGGTTGTGCGCATAGACAGTGGAAAGCCCGTTGCCATGATCAATAATTACCAGGTTGCCGTAACCGCTACCCATTTTGTATGTATAGGCAATCCCCGAGTCCGCCGCTATAACCTGGACCGGATTCCCGTTGTAATTGGCGGCACCGGGCCACCTGACACGCGGAATGCCGATGTCAATACCGCCGTGGAAAACTCCCTGCTTGCCGGTTATGGGGTCCCTGCGGTAGCCGTAGCCGGAAGTGATCCAGGCCGGTCCGTACTCAGGCACAGGCCAGAGAAGCTGTCCCGTACCACGGGCGGCCTTTTTTGCTTCCTCCTGCATCTTTTTAATTATTTCGGTCAGTTTTTCCGCTTCTTCTTCCATCTTGCTGATGGCTTCATTTGTTTTTTCATAATCTTCCCGCAAGGCGGCGATCAGCTGGTCCTGCTCCGCCCTTTTTAATTCGCTCTGCCGGCGTTTTTCCAGTGTACCGCGGCGCAAAGTCAACAGTTCCTGCCGGTGTTCTTCCAGCGAAATTTTTAACTGTTCAATCCGGTTGCGCTCTTCCTGCCACTCTGTCAGCAGGACTTTGTCTTCTCTAATAACCTGCTGCAGGTTGCCAAAGCGGGAGAGGAATTCGGCGAAAGAAGTGCTGCTGAAAAGCACTTCCAGGTAGCTGACAGTACCGTGTTCGTGAATTGCCCGCAAGCGGACGGCCAGGAGTTCGTCCAGCTCCGCCACCTTTGCTTCCGCGGCGGCCAGTTCCTCCTCCGCCTGCGCAATCTCTTCTTCAGTAGCCGTAATTTTTTGGTTCAGGGAGCGGATTTCAGCCTCAATAACGGCAATTTCCTTTTCCAGCAGCTTGATTTCCTGTAAAACCTTTTCCTGCTCCTTTTTATTCTGGGCCAGTTCTTCTTTGCGCCGGCTGATATCTTTCTTGACGCCTTCCAGCTCATTCATTTTGTCCTTAATGGTGGGAGTATTGGCTGCAGCCGGCAAAATGCATGCACCCATCAAGACAAACGCCAAAAGCAGAGCAAACAGTTTTTTCTGCATTAACATCTACCCCTCCCTTAAACTTTCAGAAAACGGCGTATGGAGAAAATACTGCCCAGTGTGCCTATGGAAGCTCCCAAAAGGAGCAACAGCTTCGTCAGTTCACCCAGGATTGCTTCCGGCTCAACCAGGGGAAGAAAATAAAGATTAATCCGTGTCCAGGTAAAAGCTTCGGCATACAGACGTTGCAAAATCAGTGTAGGGATCAGGGCCCCGACGGCACCAAGCAGCATGCCTTCAAACACAAAGGGCCAGCGGATAAACCATTCTGTTGCTCCGACCCATTTCATAATCATAATTTCTTTGGCCCGGGCGGTAACAGTCAGTTTAATGGTATTGGCAATCAGGAAAACGGCGGTAACGGCCAGCCCGACCATAAACGCCATGCCAATCCATTTCACCATGTTGGTTACACTGAAAAGTTTCGGCACCACATCCGCACCGTAATCTACTTCGGCAATACCGGGAAGAGCGGCCAGTTCGGCGGCAACCTCCGGGATATCCTCCGGGATAACGGTCCGGATTTCAAATGAATCCCGGAGAGGGTTGCGGCCTTCTTCTTCATAGCCGGCAACCACATCGCCCAGCTGTGCTTTTAGATTTTGCAGCGCTTCCTCTTTTGAAACAAAACGCACTTCAGCAACTTTTTCCAGCTGAATAACCTGGGCGCGCAGCCGTTCAACTTCAGGCGGTGTCAGTGTTTCCTCCACCCGGGCAATAATCTCTACTTGATTTTTTATTTCAGCAGCCAGAAACTCCACATTTTTGTTAAGAAGGATAAAGGAGCCCAACATTAGCAATGTTACCGTTACAACAGAAACGGACGCAAAACTCATCCAGCCGTTACGAAAAATGCTGCAAAAAGCTTCTTTTATGTAGTAGATAAAATTTCTAAATATCATAACTGCTGTAAGCTCCCCTCTGCTCGTCACGGACAACCTGCCCGTCCTCCAGGGCTATAACCCGTTTTTTCATGGCATCCACAATCTGTTTGTCATGAGTTGCCATTATTACGGTTGTCCCCCTGATGTTGATTGCCTCCAGCAGTTCCATAATTTCCATGGAAGTATCCGGATCAAGATTGCCGGTAGGCTCGTCCGCAATAATGAGGGACGGCTGGTTGACGATGGCCCGGGCCAGGCAGACACGCTGCTGCTCTCCGCCGGAAAGCTCCGGTGGTTTTCTTTTTGCTTTTTTCTCCAGCCCGACCATGGCCAGCGCTTCAGGAACTCTTTTGCGTATCTCCCGCGACGGAGCTCCCACCACCCGCATGGCGAATGCCACATTATCATAAACAGTGCGATTGTTTAAGAGACGGAAATCCTGAAAAACCACACCGATGCTGCGGCGATAAAGAGGAATCTCCCTGCGGCGCATTTTTGTCAGGTCCTTGCCAAAAACACGGATCCTCCCCGAAGTTGGCAAAAATTCCCGTCCCAGCAGGCGGATAAGGGTGGATTTTCCTGCACCGCTGGCTCCTACCATAAAAACAAATTCACTGCGTTCAATAGTAAAAGTGATATTTTTAAGTGCAACCACACCGTTGGGATACACCATATTGACACGAAACAACTCAATCATGCGTATTAAATCTCCTGTTGGCACATTCTTATTACGTTAACATAAGTTTACAAGATCATAACAGATACTTAACATAAATTCGACAGGTGACAGCAAAAACCTTTTCAACTGTACATTTTTTTTTCAACATTTTTTACTAAGCTGTCAGGCGCTGTAAAAAGGTACGCATGCCGTAAAAACTAAAAAACACCGCAGGAGATTGCGGTGTGGGCGTGTTAACTATAGTTTTACCGTTTGCGACTGCCCGGCTTGACGGCGGGGATCCCCTTCGCACAGAGCGGACAGTCGGCAGGTTCCCAGGAGACTATGTCGAGCCGGACAAGGGCCTGGTAAGGGACACCAAAATCCACCTGACCGTTGCTTCTGTCCACAATGGAACCTACCCCCAAGACCTGCCCTCCGTGTGCACGGACAAGATTCATCACTTCGCGGACTGAGCCGCCCGTTGTTACTACATCCTCCAGGACAAGCACCTTTTCTCCCGGATGGATGGCGAAACCGCGCCGCAAGGCCATGCCGCCCGACTCGTCCCGTTCCGCAAAAATCCCGCGGGTGTTAAGCTCGCGGGCCGTTTCATAGGCAATAATAATTCCGCCCAGGGCGGGTCCGATGCACACATCGGGCTTAAGACCATTAAATTTTTCCGCCAGCGCCCGGCACAATTCCGCAGCTAGGTCAGGAAACTGAAAAACACGTGCGCACTGCAAGTAATGCTCGCTGTGGCGCCCCGAAGTAAGGAGAAAATGTCCCTGCAGCAATACCCCCGTTTCCTGTAAAATATCAATCACCTTTTTTTCTGTCAGCATACAGCCGGCCTCCTTCAATAAAGGATAAGATCGTTATTCCTCAATCTATGCCAACAGCCTTTTGGCTGCATCTCTTGGGCTGGCAGCCGCAGTGAGGGGGCGGCCGATAACAAGGTAATCCGCTCCCAGCTTAAGCGCTTCCCTTGGCGTGACAACACGCTGTTGATCGTTCTTTGCCGCCCAGGCCGGGCGGATGCCCGGGGTTACGATTACAAAATCCTCTCCGCACACGCTGCGGATCCAGGGGATTTCCCGTGCCGATGCCACTACGCCGTCCAGGCCGGAATTTTGGCTTAACCGGGCCAGGGCGGCAACCTGCTCAGGCAAAGGCCGCTCCACGCCTGTCTCCGTCCGCAATTCTGCTTCCGAGAGGGAAGTAAGTACCGTCACACCAAGCAGCAGCGGCGGGGTAATTCCCAGCCGCAATGCCTTCTCCTTTGCAGCCCGGGCGGCCGCCTCGAGCATCCTGCCGCCCCCGGAAGCATGTACATTAAACATAAAAACTCCCAAGTCCACCATAGCTTCTGCGGCGCGCGCCACCGTATTGGGGATATCGTGAAATTTTAGATCCAGGAATACTTTGGCTCCGGAGCGGACCAGTTTTCTGACAATTTCCGGGCCGGCGGCGTGATAAAGCTGCAGGCCCACTTTAAAGGCGCCCACATACTCCTGCAACTGATCCGCCAGGGACAGCGCCCGGGCTTCACTGTCCACATCAAGGGCGACAATGATCTTTTCCCGCATCTTTTTCCCCCTCCTCGCCTGCTGCTTTTTTCGCCAGGCCAATAATCTCCCGTACGGCGCGGAAGCCGTGCCGCGCCAAGTAAGCGGCAATCCCCTCCACCACTTCTGGGCAGACAATGGGGTTGATGAAATGGGCCGAACCGATGGCCACAGCCGTCGCTCCGGCCAGCAAAAACTCCACTGCATCGGCAGCGCAGGTGATGCCGCCCATGCCGATGACGGGAATCTTTACCGCCTCACTGACCTGCCACACCATGCGCAAGGCTACCGGCTTGACGGCAGGGCCGGAAAGGCCGCCGGTCAGGTTGGCCAGCAGCGGCCGCCGCGTTTCACTGTCAATGGACATTCCCAGCAGGGTGTTGATGAGCGACAAGGCGTCCGCTCCCGCTTCTTCGGCGGCGCGGGCAATGGCGACAATATCGGTAACATTGGGTGACAGCTTGACAATAAGCGTTTTTTCCGTGGCCCGCCGCACGGTACGCACCAAAGAATTCACCACCTGCGGGTCCGTGCCGAAGGCCATCCCGCCGGCCCGTACGTTGGGGCAGGAAATGTTGAGCTCATAGGCGGATACGGCCGGTTCCTCGTCAAGTATCCGGATCACCTGCAGGTATTCTTCCGGGTTTTGGCCGGCTACATTAACAATCACAGGCGTGTTGTATTGCTGAAGCCGCCGGATTTTTCCCCGCGCCACTTCCGCACCCGGGTTCTGCAAGCCGATGGCATTAAGCAGGCCGGCAGGCGTTTCCGCCAGGCGCACCGGCGGATTGCCGGCGCAAGGTTCCGCCGTGGTTCCCTTGACCACAATGGCTCCCAGCTGCTCCAGGCTGTAAAAAGCGGCATACTCCTCTCCGTAGCCGAAACAGCCCGAGGCCGGCATCACCGGGTTTTTTAAAGTCAGCTTCCCTATTTTTACCGTTAAATCGGGAGTCACCTGCCGAAAACCTCCTCTGCACGAAAAACGGGACCGTCAGTACATACACGCCGCCAGCATCCGTCGGCACCCCGAATGACACAACCAAGGCAAGCCCCCACACCGCAGGCCATTCGTGCTTCCAGGGAAAGATAGCAGTCGGCACCTGTATCTTTTGCCAGTGCCGCCACCGCCCGCAGCATGGAGAACGGCCCGCAGGCATACAGGTCGGCTTTTTTCCCCGCCAGGGCGGGGCGGATAAATTGAGTTACAAAACCTTTTTTCCCCGCGCTGCCGTCTTCCGTAACCGCAATGTATTCCCCGGCTAGGCTGCGGAAAGTATCCTGCAGAACCAGTCCGGCCGCCGTTTTGGCACCGTAAAAAAAAGCCACGTCTTTGCCTGCCCCCCGCAGGAAACGCAGTAAATACAGCAAAGGAGCCACCCCCATGCCGCCGGCAACAACCACCGCCCTGTCCGCTTTTCCTACAGGGAAACCTTTGCCCAAGGGACCGATGACTGTAAGCAGTTCCCCCGGCTGCCGCCGTGCCAGCAGTTTCGTGCCCCGGCCTGCTATTCTGTAAAGCAGGGCAAGTTTGTCCCTGCTGCAGTCATGAACAGAAAACGGCCGCATTAGGAATGGATCCAATGCGGGGGCAACGCCAACCTGGACAAATTGCCCGGGCAAGGCCGCCACTTCCCCCTGTAGGGTAAGACGGAAAACAGCTTCCCCCACCTGTTCTTGACTGCTAATCACAAGCTGCTGTTTTTTCGGCATCATACTTTTCCTCAACTTTTAATTTTTAAGAAAATACTTTGCCGTCACGCATCACAATCCGCCCTCCGACCATTGTCAGCACGGGTCGGCCGCGGACGGTTAAACCGTGAAACGGTGTATTTTTCCCTTTGGAATAAAAGTGTTCTTTATCAATTATAAATTGGCACTGCAGGTCAAAAACAGCCACATCGGCCGGACTGCCCGGTTTAAGGGTACCGCCGGGCAAGCGGAAGATCGCCGCCGGACGGCAGGACATCCTGTCCACAAGTTGGTCAATAGTCAGAACGCCCCTTTCCACAAGGAAAGTAAATAGCACAGGGAACGCAGTTTCCAGACCCACAACACCAAAAGGTGCCTCGGCAAAACTGCCGCTTTTTTCCACTTCCGTATGCGGCGCATGGTCCGTGGCAATAATGTCAATCACACCCTCCGCCAAAGCGGACTGCAATGCGGTTCTGTCCTTGGTACTGCGCAGCGGCGGTTTCATCTTGGCCAGCGCCGCCAAGTTTTCCACATCATCTTCCGCGAGCAGCAGGTGGTGGGGAGTTACTTCCGCCGTTACCGGCAGCCCCCTGTCTTTCGCCACGCGCAGAAGCTCCACTGAGGCCGCCGCAGAAAGATGCATCAGGTGCAGGCGGGCTTGCGTTTCTCCGGCCAGCAGAATGTCTCTTGCCAGCATGACAGTTTCCGCGCTGACGGGAATGCCAGGCAGCTGAAATTTTTCTGCCAGGCGCCCCTCATGGAGCTGGCCGCAGCCGGCAATGCTTTCATCCTCACAATGCTCCAAAAGCGGAAGATTGGACTCCGCACACAGCTGCAGCACCTGGCGGGCCACACCTGCCGACTGAATGCCGCGGCCGTCATCTGTTATCGCACAGGCACCGCACGCTGCCATGGCGGCAATTTCCGCCGGTTCAGCCCCCAGCGAACCTTTGGTGGCCGCGCCCACAGGCCAGATTCGGACCGGGGCGCCGGCGGCCAGCTGCTTGAGCCGCCTGATTTTTGCTGCACTGTCCGTCACCGGCCGTGTATTGGGCATGGCGGTAATGGCTGTATAGCCGCCGGCGGCGGCGGCCCTGCCGCCGGTTAGAACAGTTTCTTTTTCCTCATACCCCGGTTCCCGCAGGTGTGTATGGACATCAATCAGTCCCGGCATCACAGTCAGGCCGCTTACATCCAAGATCATTCTGTTTTCCGCCGGTATGCGGTGTGCAATGGCCTGCACTTTGCCGGTACCGATTAAAACATCATATACTCCGTGCAGCTTTTGGCTCGGGTCAATGACCGTCCCGCCGCGCAAAACAATTTCGCTCACTTTTTCCTCCGTCAAAAAGCCAATTCCGGCATATTCCGTGATTAGTTCGTCACCAAAGCGACAATTTCCTTTTTGTCCTGTGGCGCAGACACAGAAAAACGCCGCAGCGGCCCTCAGGCCGGCGGCAGCATGATTTTTCTGCCTGTTTTACTTTTCCGGAAAAGCGGGTGGAAAAAAACCTCATGGTTTACACGCCATAAACTGTCCCGGTAATTTCCTGCCAACTGTAGACAATAGGCGGGGAACCGTTCAAAATACAGTAGGGTCGCTACCTGGGAGTAAAACTCGCGCCCCACTTTGGTAAGTGCCAGCGCGTTTGCGCAGACAAGTCCGCTTTTTATCAAGTCATCAAGAAAGCTTTGAATTTCAAAACTATGGGCGCCTGTCGCCCCTTTATAAAATTCATAACGAATGCCGGAACGATGTGCCGCCGGGCAATTTGCCATTGCCAGGAAAAGAAAGTTGTGCAGTGTGCGCACACGGTCAAAGGGAAACGCTACCAGCAGTTTCAGCAACAAAACATGGTGGTAGTGTATAAGTAAAAGCATATCCGTTCATTGTTTTCCCCTTTTCTTCCTGTCGGGCAGGTCTGCTACATATTGCATTTGCTATTCTCAGTGTTTGCGGCGGAGGGGAAAAATATGCGGAATGATAAAAATCCAGATAAAGCCTGTGCTTTTATCTGGATAATTTTTCACTCCTGTTTTTCCGGCTGCACGCCCGTATGCTGCAGGTAGGCGGTGACTATTTCCGGATCCGCCATATCGCAAAACTGCTCCAAAAGATATGCTTCCAGCTTGCGTGCCGCACGCAAATGGCTGCAAACTGTCCGGTAAGACTGAATAATTGTTAATTTGTTTCCCCCTTCCAGCGTCAGCGTGCATGGTGCCGGTGCGGCGGCAACTTCATTTATGGAGCGGAGGCGAAAATAGCCATACGCCGGGTCTCCCGGAATAAGCGGTTTTCTGGTTTTTAGCGGAACATAGAGCAAAAAGGGGGACAGCACCAAAGGGACCAAGTTGCTTTTACCGATCAGCGGCCCAAACTTCTTTCTGGCTTCCTGCAGATTAACCGTAAAAGCCCTGGCTATTTTGCGCAAAAAGGAGCGCATGCCAATCTGCTGCCATCCTGTGGTACCATCACGGAAAAAAACAAAAACGCCCTGGCCCGTTCCGCTTTGATAATCAGGTATAAAAGCGGCTATTCGCATTATTTCGCGTGTTTCCAAACAAAAACCTCCTTACCTGTTATGTAAGGAGGAGTTTCTGTGAACATTATATTCGCCGTATTTGCAGGATGTTACGCCTCGGCCTCCTGTTCGCCAAGCTTTAGTCGTATTCTCCCCTCAAGTAGGAAAGCATATTCCGATACGCCTTCTCTTCCAGCCGCAATGCTTTGTTAATCTCCTGATATTTGCCGGAGATACTGGCACAGGACACACCGTATTCGGCCGCCAGGTCTTTTTGCGTTAAGTCCAGGTAGTGAAAACGGGCCAGGCTGTATTCCAGAGCTGCAGCCCACGTCTGTACTTTTGTAATGCGGGGCGTGTCAGGATAGACTGTATTAATAAAATCCTGCCAGATAGCCTGCACATCATCAAAAAAGCCTTCATCATAACAGTTGCTTCTGCGCATATTTTGCATGGTGCAGTCTACCACCTGCTGCCATTCCTGCCGCCACTGCGGTGCAGCAAGGGGATACTGGTTAAGGTCTACCATGCACAGCCGGCCGTCCATAAAGACCCGGACCGCCTGGTCGTGTCCCATATTTTTTAAAGCCAGCAGTGCCAACTGCCGGAAACGTTCTTTTACCCATGGGTTGCGCACATAATCCAGCAGCACCGCTTTTGCTTTCTTCCCGCCCAGCTGGCTGTAAAAGGAAATAATATCTTCCTTAAACTCATCCGGTCCGGCAAACAGCCAGTTGCGCAACATTTTACGAAATCCTGCATTTTGTCGGTAATAATCTCTTACTTCTTCCGTACCGGTTTTTGCTAAAATTTTTTCCAGATAAAGTTTGCGTTCCTGAGCGAAAAAAGGCTCCGTTTCATAAGTTTCATCCAGAGCTGACAACAATTCGGATGCTTCGTAAGCCAGGTCACCCTCCGGATCCAGCTGCAGGTAACGCTCCAGAAAATACTGGGATTTGTCCATCTCTTCCAACAGGCCGTAATTAATGGCCAGCAGGAAATAGCAATCCGTCATTTTTGGATCCAGCTCACGCAGGATATAGAGGAAGATACGGTTCGCTTCGTGCAGCCTGCCGATTTTGCTCAACATGCAGGCCAGGTTATAGTGATTGGCAGCATCAAGAGGGTCGGCACTGACAGCCTTCTGAAAATAAAATAAAGCTTTCTCCCACCTGTTTTTGCGGTAATGGAGCATCCCCTTTTTCAGGTAGAAGCCGGCATCCCTCTGGAATGGTACAACATTACTCCTGTTTTGCACCGGACAAACATCATTTTTGCTGTGACTTTCTTTCATGTTCTCACCACCTTCTACTCTGCCAAACCAAGAAAAATGTCCCGTTCCAACAAACGGTCCCACTCTGTCCAGCCATTGTCCTTGGCCCCTTTCCCGGTTGCCTGGGCAAACTGGTTCAGCCGGGCCGAGGTTAGGTCGGCGTAAAAAAGAGCATATGCGGCAAATGTCCGCGGTATGACCGGTGAGCCCCATTCTTTTTGGCCGTGATGGGCAAGGACCATATGCAACAGTTCAAGGTAAAGCGCCTCGGGAAAGCCGGCAATCTTTTTTACTTTTTGGGCCAACATTTCAGCGCCGATTATAATATGGCCGTGCAGCTTGCCGCGCGTTGTCAGCTCAATGGTTAAACCTTTTATTTCATATTCCTCAATCTTGCCTATATCATGCAGCAGGGCTCCGGTAAGCAAAAGCGACAGGTCCAGTTGCCGGTAAAGAGAAGCAAAATGGCGGCACAAGGCTGCCACTTCCAAAGAATGCTCCAGCAATCCGCTTACATAATTGTGATGCACTGAACGGGCAGCCGGAGCTTCGGTATAAGCCCGGAAAAAAGTTTCATCGCCGAAAAAGGCAGCCAACAGTTCCTGCAATACGGGCACCGTCACCGCCAAAAGGATTGACCGCAGTTCTGCCAGCATTTCTTCCCTGGGCCGCGGTGCCGTTTTCAAAAAATATTCTTTTTTTACCGACTGCGGTTCAACAACGGATAGATCTGTCACCACCAGTTGCAAGCCCTTGAAGTTGGTCACTTCCCCCCGGACACGCACCACATCACCCACCGCAATCTTGCCGGCCAGTTCCGGGCCCCTCTCCCAGGCAACAGCTTTTATGCTCCCGCTTACATCAGCCAGCTGCAGGCGTAAAAACTGTTCGCCGGCCCGGTTTGGCTGCGTAAAAGCGGCAAGTGACTTTTCCGTAACCAGGAATTCACTGCAGACAGTGTCTCCTACCTTTAGTCCGGCAACAAATTGTTTCTCCACACGAAGCCTCCGCCCAAAAAAACTTTAATAAACTATATTCCCCACACTTGCTGTATTTCCTCTTTCAAAACTAATGCCGACTACATGCCGCTCTCTGCGCCAACTGTTTCCAGGAAACAGCATAAAGCCCGGCCATTTTTCGACCGGGCTTGTTGTGCTGTCAGGCAAATTGCGGGCGAGGTAGTAAACCTGCACGTTCCACAATTTCCGGCACGATTTCCTCCCAGGCAACCGCCATAATGTGCACGCCGGCAACCCCTTCTATTGTCTTCAGGTGTTGAATCATCTCCACCGCAATTTTGACTCCCTCTTCCTTCTTGTCCGGGGCAGCCTTCAGGCGGTCGATAATGTGGTCGGGCACAATCATGCCGGACACATTATTTTTCATATAACGGGCGGCGCCTACACTCTTCAGAGGAATAATCCCGGCTAGAATGGGCACTTTTTTGTGCAATCCCAGCTCACGCACCTTTTCCATCCACCGTTCAAAACGTTCCATATCAAAGATGGCTTGTGTCTGGATAAAGTCGGCTCCGGCTGCAACTTTTTGTGCCAGGCGGTATGCACGGTATTCAAACGGGTCGGCAAAGGGATTGGCCACCGCACCGATGAAAATGTCAATGGGCGCTTCCAGTTTGTCACCGCCGAGCAGGGTCTGCTCATCGCGCATCTTTTTCAGGGTGGCAATCAGATTGATTGAATCCAGATCGTTCACATTCTTTGCTTGCGGTTCATTGCCAAAGGAGGCATGGTCGCCCTGAATGCAAAGAATGTTTTTAATGCCCAGTGCCACTGCCCCCAGCACGTCGGACTGGATGCCAATCCTGTTCCGGTCGCGGCAGGTAATCTGGATATTGGGCTCCAGGCCCATGTCCAGAACAATCTTCCCGCAGGCAATGCTGGAAGCCCGCACAATGGCAGTCTGGTTGTCAGTCAGGTTGACAGCGTCCACATAGCCCTTAAGGATCTTGGCATGATGCTCGATTTTCTCCCGTTCCGCGCTCTTGGGGGGACCGAGTTCACCTGTAACCGCAAACGCTCCGCTTGCCAGTACTTTTTGCAGATTACTTTTCATTACAGTTTCACATCCTCCCTGATCATTTTGCGCGGGCCGCCATGGTGGGATGTGGACCAATCTTTCGGCGGTTTTACTTCCATTAAGGCATCCAGTTTGTTAAACTTCATCATCCGCTCCACAATCAGATGCCAGGCGCAGTCCAAATCCTTGCTCACTTCACATTTGCCGTCCTGCGAACCGCCGCAGGGGCCGTTCAGCATGCTCTTGGAGCAGCGGGCAATGGGGCAGATCCCCATGGTTTCCTCCAGTACACAGTTGCCGCAGCCGAGGCAGTTTTCCAGCCACACGCCCTGTTCTGCAGGATAGCCCATAAAAGTAGTATTCAGGCCGGGAAGAGTCTGTTTTTCGGCATAGTGAATATTCATCGTCTGGACGCCGACGCCGCAGGCCAGTGAAACAACCACATCGGCTTCTTCCACCAGCTTGCGGGCGGCTTCAAGGTATTCAAATTCACATTGGCGCTCTACCGTATGGCTTTTTACCTGCACCGGCTTTCCCGCTTTCTTGCGGGCAAGGGAAAGGGCCAGGGCAGTTTCCCGTGCCTCTTTGTCGCCGCCTGCCATACAAACAGTCACACACTCGCCGCAGCCCAAAACCAGGATTTTCTCAAAAGGTTCAACTGCCTTGATAATTTCCGCCAGAGGTTTACGCTGCGCAACAATCATTACTCCACACCTCCTTTGCCGCCGGCAACGGCAGCCGCTTGCGCCAGGAAATCAGCAGCCACAGCAGCAAAGTTCCTGACTTGTTCCGGTGTCAGGTTGATGCTTTTTACACGCTCTTTTTCCAGGCCAAGTTCGGCCAGAATCTCCTGTGCACGGCCGGCACGTTTATCCGCCCATTTTGACACATCATAATAGGTGCATTCTGCTTCCTGTTCACAGCCGGCAATTAATACGGCTTCCGCACCCAGGTCAAACGCTTTCAGAATGTTTTCCACTTCAACCTTGGCTACGCAGGGCACACGGACAACGGCCAGATTTTGCGGTTTTTCTTTATTGATATAATTAAGAAATGTTTTTTCTGCAAAGGCGCCGTAGCTGCAGCAGAAAACAACTGCGGCAGGCTTGCCGTTCCGCCCGGCAAGGGATATCGCCTCATCCAACTGGTCCAGTGCATGCTGGGCATAATGGTTGCGGAAGCGAATGGCTCGGGCGGGGCAAATTCCGACACAAAGGCCGCAGGCCTGGCACTCTTCATTGCGGATAGTAAAAATGCCGTTTTCGTCAATGTGAGGTACGCCGTACGGGCAGGTACGCAGGCATGTGAGACAGACGGCGCAGATTTCATCCAGGCACTCCGCACCGGCGGCGCAATCAAGGCACCGGCGGCTTTCACAGAGGGCGGCACGCTCATCATAGCCTATTTCCACCACATCGTAGCTCTTAATCCGTTCCTTTTTATCAAGCAGCGGTACAGCCACGCGGTCTAACCGTTTAACCTTCTCTACAGTGGCGGGGTCCAGCGGGTTCAGGACAACATAACGGTCAGCATACTGTGCATCAAAGGGTACGTTGTCCAGGTAGCACTTCACTGCTTGGGCTACTTTCTGCCCGGTTGCCATGGCTTCCACTGCCAGGCCGGGACCAAACACAACTTCACCGGTAGCAAAAACACCGGGGCGGGTTGTCTGCATTGTGCGCTTGTCAAATTTCAGCATCCCGCGTTCAGTCAGTTCAATACCGGAAGCTGTCAGGTAAGAAAGATCATCATTGGTTTGGCCGATAGCCAAAATAATCACATTGCAGTCAATTGTCTTCAGAGCTTCGCCGTACCGAGGGTTAAAACGCTTCTGCTCATCGAAAACATCCAGCACTTCCTGCAGTTCCATGCCGGTAATATTGCCGTCATCGTCCATAAAAACACATTTGGGACCCCAGGCAGGGTTTATAATGACGCCTTCCTCCAAGGCTTCTTCAATTTCCCACGGTAAAGCCGGCATTGTTTCACGGCACTCCAGGCAGGCCAACTGGACGCTTTCCGCACCGCAGCGGACAGCCGAGCGGGCAACGTCCATGGCTACGTTGCCACCGCCAATGACCAGAACTTTCCGGCCGGGCGCAAAGGAAAAGTTTTCATACTTGACTGCATGTAAAAACGGCAGGGCAAGCATCACGTCTTTGGCATCTGCACCGGGAATGTCCAGTGTGCGGCTTTTAGGCAGGCCAAGGGCAAGAATTATCGCCTGATATTCTTTTGCCAGCTCGTCGATAGAAATATCTTTGCCCAATTCCACGCCCGTCCTAATTGCCACTCCCAGCGCCTCAATCCGGGCAATATCTTTACGAATTGCTTCCATTGGCAGGCGATACAAGGGGATATAATTGGTAATGGCTCCTCCGGCTTCAGGAGAACGTTCAAAGATGGTGACAGCGAAACCCATTTCCGCCAGGTCCCTAGCCGCCGCCAGGCCGGCCGGGCCGCCGCCGACGACGGCCACTTTCTCCGGCCGAGTTACAGCTGCCTTTTTCACTTCCGGCCAAGTTCCATTTTCCAAAGCAAAACGTTTCAAGGCGCGGATGGAAACAGCTTCATCCACTTCTTTGCGCCGGCATTCCGTTTCACACGGATGCGCACAAATCATGCCGCAAACGCAGGCCAACGGGTTGGGGGCAATAATGGCTTCAATTGCTTTATCATAATTCCCCAGGGAAATTTGCCGCACGTACTCCTGTACGTCTGTGTGTACCGGGCATCCCCCCTGGCAGGGCGGATATTCGGGCACAGCGGCAGATAAGTCGTATTTGATATTACTCACTGCTTCTTCCTCCCTTCATCATTAGTGCTTCTATACCGTCTTGCGGTAAGCATCAATGTAGTTGTCGCAATAGGGATCCAGGTTCATAATGATCCTGGCAGTGGCAATGGTTTCAAGCAATTCCGCATCACAGACGTCGGCAATCGCTGCGTCGAGGCCGTTGGCAATAGCCATGGCGGCAAAAGTTTTGTTTATAAGTGTCCTGTTTTTTGCGCCCTGCGAAATGTTGGAAAGACCGATAACTGTACGCGGTGCCGGATCAGCCAGCAGTTTTACCTGTCGCAGTGCCAATAATACTTCCGGGCCGTGAGCCTGGCCTACATTGCAGGGCAGAACCAAAGGGTCAAGGTAGAGTTTTACCATCGGTATCCCGTATGAAGATGCCGCCGCCACCAGTTCCATGAACAGTGCCACACGTGTATCCGCATCTTGGGGAATTCCCTGTTCATTCATGGCCAGGCCGATAACCGCTGCATTGTAGCGTTTGGCCATGGTAAAGACCCGCTCCATTTTCGGCCATTCGGCCGGAACAGCATTAATCATGGCCGGCCGCTTGCACAGCTCCAGGCCGGCCTCAATAACGTCAAAACTTGTTGAATCAAGGCAGAGGGGCAGGTCAGTAACTTCCTGCGTAATTTCCACCAGCCAGCACATGGCTTTTACCTGGTCTTTTACCAAAGGACCGGTGCTAAGATCAAGATAGCGGGCACCGCATATCTCCTGGCGACGAGCCCATTTTTGCACAGGGCGAGGGTCCCGAGCGCGTATCGCATCGGCAATATCCTTACACATACCGTTAATTCTCTCACCGATTATAAACATGAAAAAATGTACCTCCTTTACCGGCAGACCGGTAAATAGATATTTGTTATCTTGCCGACTCATCCTTTTTTCCGGCAGGTGGGAACCCTCTTTTTTGATCTGCCGGATCGGTCTGCAGACCTCGGTACATTTTAGACCAAGATATACAAGTATAGCAGGTTTATACTTCGACATATAGATGTAAATTCCTTTTCATAACAAACAATAAATTGAATTCCGGCCTTATAATAAAGAAAAAAAGCCGGTTCTCCCGGCTTTTTCCCTTAGACGGTACTTTCAGCGGCTTTTCCTTTTGTAAAGACCAGTTTACCATCGACAGCATCCACATGGACAGTATCTCCGGCGGTAAAATCGCCACGCAGCATCCGTTCGGACAACTCGTCCTCAACCTTCCTCTGGATCACGCGGCGCAAAGGTCTGGCACCGTAAGTGGGGTCATACCCTTCCGCAGCCAGCAGTTTTTTCGCTTCCTCACTGACTGTAAAGCTAATCCCATAATCGCCGAGCCTTTTTTCCACCTCACGCAGCATCAAGGTAACAATTTGGGCCAGATGCTCCTCGTTCAGCGGGTGGAAAACAATTACTTCGTCTATCCTGTTTAAAAACTCCGGCCTGAAAGTACGCTTCAGCTCAGTAAAAAGCTTATCTTTCATGTCATCAAAAGCTTGCTCTTCATCCGTCGCCCGAAAACCAAGCGTGGACTGCTTCCTCAGTTCACTTGCTCCCACGTTTGAAGTCATGATAATTACTGTGTTGCGGAAGTCCACTGTTCTGCCTTTCCCGTCTGTCAGCCTTCCGTCTTCCAGTACTTGCAGCAGCACGTTGAAGACTTCAGGATGTGCCTTTTCAATCTCGTCAAAGAGTACCACAGAATACGGTTTCCGGCGTACTTTTTCCGTTAATTGTCCACCTTCATCATAGCCCACATAACCGGGCGGAGAACCGACCAGGCGGGAGGTGGTGTGCTTCTCCATATACTCGGACATATCCAACCTGATCAAAGCATCCTCATCACCGAACAAGCTTTCTGCCAAAGCACGTGCCAATTCTGTTTTCCCTACACCGGTAGGCCCCAGGAAGATAAATGAACCGATGGGGCGCTTGGGATCTTTCAGACCGGCCCTGGCACGACGGATGGCGCGGGAAACGGCTTCTACCGCTTCTGTCTGGCCAATAACGCGCTTATGCAAAATGTTTTCCATATTCAGCAGGCGTTCCGTTTCTTCCTCTGCCAGCTGGTTAACAGGTACGCCGGTCCAGGCGGAAACAATCTGGGCAATGTCGTCAACCGTTACCGACTGGGTGTCGGTCAGTTTTCTTTGCTCCCATTCTTTTTTCAGGTTTTCCAGCTCTTCTTTCAGTTGCTGCTCCTTGTCACGCAACTGGGCTGCCAGCTCAAATTCCTGGCTGCGGACAGCAGCTTCTTTTTCCTGCCGCAGAGTTTCCAGCTGTTCTTCCCGCTCCTTCAGGTCGGGCGGCGCAGTATAAGCCTTCATGCGCACGCGGGAAGCTGCTTCGTCAATTAAGTCAATAGCTTTGTCGGGCAGGAAGCGGTCGCTGATATAACGGGCCGACAGTTTTACGGCAGCCTGCAGCGCCTCATCGGTAATTTTAACACGATGATGAGCCTCATAACGGTCACGGAGCCCTTTAAGGATTTCCAGAGTTTCTTCTTTAGTCGGCTCACCTACAGTGATGGGCTGGAAGCGCCGCTCCAGTGCCGGGTCACGTTCAATATGCTTGCGATATTCATCCAGAGTGGTGGCACCAATCGCCTGCAACTCGCCCCGGGCCAGCGCCGGCTTGAGAATATTGGCAGCGTCTATGGCCCCTTCCGCCGCACCGGCACCGATAATGGTATGCAGTTCATCAATGAAGACAATCACATTGCCTGCAGTACGCAGTTCGTCTATCAGTTTTTTCAGCCGTTCTTCAAATTCACCGCGATATTTTGTCCCGGCAACTATAGCCGCCAGTTCCAGAGCTACAACCCGCTTGCCTTTCAGGGTTTCAGGCACATTGCCTTCATTAATCCGTTGGGCCAAACCTTCCGCAATGGCTGTTTTGCCTACCCCCGGCTCCCCGATCAGGCAGGGATTGTTTTTTGTCCGGCGGGACAAAACCTGAATCACACGCTCAATTTCCGCTTCCCGGCCAATCACCGGATCCAGCTTGCCCTCTTTGGCCAATTTTGTCAGGTCGCGGCCAAACTGGTCCACTGTGGGAGTGGAAGTTGCCTGACCACTTTCGGACTGCGGTTGTCCCTCCGCCCCGCCCAGGAGGACAAGGACGGATTTGCGGGCCCTGTCAAGGTCAATCCCCATATTCGTCAGCACCTGGGCTGCAATGCCTTCACCTTCCCGGATCAAGCCCAGCAGCAGGTGCTCCGTACCCACATAATTATGTCCCAGATTTCGTGCCTCTTCAAAAGCCAGTTCAATCACTTTTTTAGCCCTGGGAGTATAACTTAAATTCAGTGATACATGCCGGTCGCCTTTGCCCATCAGCTTTTCAATTTCTGTCCGGACCGCATCCAACTCAACCCCCAGAGAAAGCAGGACTCGGGCGGCAATGCCGCTTCCTTCCCGGACAAGGCCAAGCAAAATGTGCTCTGTCCCTACAAAATTATGGGACAGGCGCCTGGCTTCTTCCTGGGCCAGCAACAAAACTTTTTGCGCCCTTTGTGTATAACGTCCAAAAAACATAGACATATTTTATTCCTCCTCCTCATGCAAATGTTTTCCTGCCAAACGCAGGCGAATCAATTTTGCTCTTACCCGGTCCCTGTCAAAGCTGTCCAGGTTCCGGCCCGTCAAATACTGCAAATATGCCGGTCTGTGCAGAAGAAGCAATTCTTTCAGTATACTGCCGACAACTTCCTCAATAAGTCCCAGGTCCACACCCAGACGAACATCAGACAAAAGCTGCATTGCTTCTTCAGAAGAAATCAACCTGGCATAGCGTAGTGTACCCAGAGAGCGGTTCACCCGGTCGGCAATTCTGTCCCTGCCTTCATTTAGCAGGATCTGTCGCGCTTGTGTTTCCTGCTCCACAACCTGCTTCGCCACACCGTATAAATTTCTGACAATCTCTTCACCGCTTTGCCCCAAAGTAATCTGATTGGAGATTTGCACAAGGTTGCCTTTAATTTCCGATCCTTCGCCGTAAATGCCACGTACAGCCAAGCCGACTTGAGCAATGGCCTGGAGAATGCGGTTGGCCTGCTTTGTCAGCATCAAGGCGGGCAGGTGCATCATTACGGAGGCCCGCAGCCCTGTACCCACATTGGTGGGGCAAACAGTTAAATACCCCCACTGCTCGTCGAAAGCATAATCAAGTTTCTCCTCCAGCAGGTCATCATAATCCCCGGCCAGCTGCAGCGCACGTTCCAGCTGCAAGCCCGGCAACAGGCACTGAATGCGCAGATGGTCTTCCTCGTTAACCATAATGCTGATTACTTCATCATCACGCAGCAGTACCGCAGAATTGTGCTGCTGGTTGTTGGCAAGAGCAGGGCTGATCAGATGTTTTTCTACCAGCACTTGCCGTTCCAGGCTGTCCAGTTCATCCATGGTAAAAATCTTGAGGGGACCATAAGCGGCGGCCAGGGCAGGTACCATTGCCCGTACTTTTTTCAGAACGGCGGCCGACTGGCTGTCGGAAGCAAGGTAAGGGAAAGGAATATCCCGCAGGTTACGCGCCAGACGCACTCTGCTGCTCAAAACAATATCACCGTCCGGCCCCGGTGAACGCAGCCATTCACTGACTTTCAGGCTAATCTTTTTTTGTTTACTGTTCATTGTTTTCACCCTCCCGGGCCTGTTCTTCCAGCTCGCGGATCTGGTCACGCAGTTTGGCCGCCCGTTCAAATTCCTCCCGTGCCACGGCTTCCTGCAATTTTTGCCGCAATTCCTCGATACTTCTGCGTAATTTTAAAGTTCCTCCGGCACGCTTGGGAATTTTGCCCAGATGTTGCGTTGAACCGTGGATTCTACGCATTAAAGGCACCAGGCGTTCATTAAAAGCATTGTAACACCTGCTGCAGCCAAAGCGGCCAAGCTGACCGAATTGTGCATAAGTCAAACCGCAATTATCACATTGTAATTTTTGGGTTGTAAAGCCCATAACCTGCCCTGCAGACTGTGCATCCAGATTCATCAGACCTGAGAGCAGGTTCTGCAGGGAAAACGAAGGAAAATCAAAATCAAATTCCCCTTTTTCCCGCGCACACTGTTCGCACAGGTGCTGAACATACTTTTCATTATTAATAATTTTTGTTAAATGCACCGTGGCTTGCCGTTCTTTACAATTTTCACAAAGCATAATGACACCTCCGTTAAGCATCCTCCAAGATTACTTCCAACATCCTCACCAGTATTTTTGCCGGCACCTCCGCCGTCTGCAGAAACTCCTCGGCCAAAATGGCTTTCATCAATCGGCTTTCCCGGTGGGTTATCAGCCGATCGTCCGTCAACCTGGTGATAAAATCAAATGCCTCATCCTTTGTTATACCTTGTGACAGTTCATTCAGTCTGGAAAGCAATTGCATGACTTTTGTACGGTTTAAATCAAGCCGCCTGATCTTTAAATAGCCGCCGCCGCCGCGGCGACTTTCCACAAGATATCCCCGCTCAGTTGTAAAACGTGTTGACAAGACATAATTAATCTGGGAAGGAACGCAGCGGAAACGTTCCGCCAGTTCCTTGCGCTGCAAAATAAGCGTCGCATTGGGGCTGGCCGCCAATAATCTTTTTATATATGTTTCAATGTGGTCTGCCAAGTTGCTCATATGCCACCATTCCTCTGACCTTTACTGACTATTATTATAGCTTAGATGCTGACCGTTGCCAAATACAGCCACGAGCTGCCTCCAGCTAAATTTGATCTACTTCGACCATTAGCTTTACTTTGCTCATTTTTACTGCTTTTAACTTATTTTTTCCAAATATATCTTGTCCTCTCTTTAAGCTCCGGTCACTTGCTTTTTTCAAGCGAAAGCAGAATTCTGTCCGACATAAGACCGGAAGTTTACCGCCGGAGCGGGAAATCCCCGACAGCAGTCTTTAGAAAATGCAACAAAGCGGTTTCGCTTTACACCTGGCGTTTTGACCTTTCCATATTGGCCTCGAGCAATCCCGGCAGTTGCATGATGCGGGCCATAAACTCCGTCGGATCTGTTTCGGCAGGGATGTTGACAGCCATGGTCAGTTCTACGCTTTCCGGAACTGTCTTTTCCTCCTGGTGCGACTCAGCCAGGTGCATACTGACAAGAGCAATATCCATGCTTTTTAAGATACTGCCAATCTGCTCCACCACGCCTGTTGCTTTTTTATTAACCCGCAGCCAGAGTTGACGCTTGCGGTGATGATCTGCTCCCGGCGCATCAACCTTGTTTAACAGCCAGAGGCATCCTAAAACAAACACAGTAGTCAGTACTGCCGGCAAATATAAACCAATGCCCACAGAAAGTCCCACGGCGGCAACCACCCACAGGCTGGCCGCCGTTGTCAGCCCCCTGACAAAGCCGCCTTGTCTGAGGATTGTTCCTGCTCCCAAAAAGCCGATTCCACTGACGACCTGCGCAGCAATCCGTGCCGGATCACCGCTAAAACCAAAAGTGCCGCTGAATCCTGCGAAGGAAACTATCATAATC
>LSQX01213457.1_pt1 | contig 21135 bp, 16 predicted proteins | sample 654561 | NCBI WGS metagenome assembly LSQX01 (sample SAMN04489861, study PRJNA283612) | anaerobic digester metagenome | isolation source: 4 biogas reactors fed with cattle manure at either 37C or 55C with and... | place: Denmark: Kongens Lyngby | collected 2014 | reverse complement strand
TGGCTGTCCTCCTCCTCGCCTATCGGGGTCTCTAGCGAGACGGGCTCCTGCGCGACGCGCAGAATCTCGCGCACCTTTTCCACCGAGATATTCATAGCCTCGGCTATCTCGTCGTCGGTCGCCTCGTGACCGTTTTGGTGCAGCAGCTGGCTGCTCACCTTTTTTACCTTATTAATAGTCTCAACCATATGAACGGGAATGCGGATAGTGCGCGCCTGGTCGGCTATGGCGCGGGTTATCGCCTGCCTTATCCACCACGTGGCGTATGTAGAGAATTTAAAGCCCTTGGTGTAGTCAAATTTCTCGACTGCACGAATCAGACCGAGGTTGCCCTCTTGAATGAGGTCGAGGAACTGCATGCCGCGCCCGACATAGCGCTTGGCTATGCTCACGACGAGGCGCAGGTTGGCCTCGGCGAGACGGCGCCTTGCCTCTTCATCATTGTTTTCAATGGCGTGGGCCAGTTCAATCTCTTCCTCGGGGGTGAGCAGTGGGATTTTACCGATCTCTTTCAGGTACATGCGGACCGGATCGTTGATCGCCACCCCCTCGGGAAGTGAAAGATCGTCATCTTCCTTGACTTCCTCAACTTCAACTTCAACTTCTTCGCCGTCTTTAATCTCATCGTCATCTACGGCGATGGGGCTGTGGCTGTTACCGATACTCTCGTCGACAATACCGATCCCTTTTTCAGCTAATTGATCATAAAAATCGTCCAATGCTTCCACCGAAAGGTCATAGGGTTGCAAGGTTTCGATGATCTCTTTATATGTAATCGAACCCTTGGCCAGACCCCGCTCGATCAAATCCTGCTGGACCTCTTCCAAAGATACGGTCTTTTCCATGTCTTTAGCCATTAAAATCCTCTCCTCCTCCGGAACGGTAGGGGCTGCGATTGCTACCGGTAATCATCTGCCACTGCTCCCGAAGTAAGATTCTGGCCTGATCATTCAATTTCATATCTTTCAATTTTCTTAGCAACTCCTGCCGCCGGCGGGCCAACTTCCTCTGTTTAATTTTGTCAATGCAGTCATCGGCGGCGCGTTTAGCCTGTTCCGCGTCCAACTCCTGTAAGCTCGGGTCTGTTGCCAGCCCGGTAATCAACGCATGCAGCTGCGCATCTGCGAATAAATCGATCAACATTTCGCCGCTGACCGCGCCGCATTTCTCTTCCAGGCTCCAGATTGCTTCCACTACTTTCCGGGTATCGTGTTCAAAATCTTCCAGTTTTAGAGCTTGCCGGGCCAAATTGATTAGTTCGTTTTCCTGGAGCATCAAGGAAATCAGCATCTTTTCGGCTGGATTGATCTCTAATCGATCAATATTATTAGTTTGATCTTTTACCGGAAGATTATTAACGCCACGGCCCTTTTGACAGCGCTTACTCAGCTCGGCGCGTAAAACCACTTCGGAAACTCCAACATCTTCGGCCAGCTTTTTCAGGTAAAAGTCCTGCTCCGGCCGGTTGGAAACCTGGCTGAGCAAGCCCAAAACCTCTTCCATGTAACGCCGCCGGCCTTCCGGTTCCGCCGGGTTATAACGGCGCCGGAGAATGTCGAGCTGGTATTCCAGCAGGTAGCGCGCGCTTTTAAGCAGCTTCTCAAATGCCGCCACGCCACCTGTCCTGATCAGGCTGTCGGGATCGCTGCCCGCCGGCAATTCAGCGACCCGCACAAAACAGCCGGCATCCTGCAGTATTTTCAGGCCCCGCCAGGTGGCGTTCTCCCCGGCACTGTCCGCATCATAGGCGATAACCACCGTTTCAGCCTGGGCCCGCAGCAACCGGGCCTGGGCCGCGGTTAAAGCCGTGCCCTGGGAGGCAACCACATTCTTGATCCCGGCCTGGTGAGCGGCGATCACATCGGTATAACCTTCAACCACAACCGCTGTTTTCTCCCGCCTGATGGCATCGCGGGCCAGGTTTAATCCGTAGAGGACCGTGCCCTTTTCAAAGACGGCAGTTTCCGGTGAGTTAAGATATTTTGGGCCTGCCGTGCCCCCCTCTTCAAGAGTCCGGCCTCCAAACCCGACTACTTTCCCGCCGATGTTCATAATCGGAAAGATCAAGCGGTTCCGAAATCGATCGTAACAACCGCTGCCTTTTTCCCGTGGCGTAACCAGGCCTGCCTTGATCAACAGTTGCTCGGAATAGCCTTTTTTTACGAAAAACGACTTAAGGTTGTCCCAACCTTCAGGGGCGTACCCCAGCATAAACATTTCGCTGGCAGCGCGTCCAATTCCTCTTTCTCGCAAATATTCGAGCGCTTTTTTTCCACCTGCAGTGTTAATAAGCTGGTGGTGATAATACCGGGCCGCCAACAGGTTCATGGCATACAACTTTTCCTTTACACTATCTTGCCCGGCCGGTGCCTTGCTCCGTTCAGGAATCCTGATCCCCGCCCGTGCGGCCAATAGCCGGGCCGCTTCGGGAAAGGTAAGGTTTTCGAGCTTCATGATAAAGCTGAACACGTTGCCGGAGGCACCGCAGCCGAAACAATAAAACAACTGCTTATCCGGCGATACCGTGAAAGAAGGGGTTTTTTCATGGTGAAAGGGGCAAAGCCCAACCAGGTCTTTCCCCCTCTTTTCCAGGGTCAGATATTCGCCGACCAGACTGACCAGATCGGTTTGCTGCCTGATGGCGTCAATAACGGACTCCGGTATCCCCTGGGACAAAGCCAACACCTTCCAGCATTATTTTTTTTACGGACATGATAATGAAAAGCCTCATCTCTAATACGCAGACGAGGCACCCTGGACAACTCCCTCCGGACAATTCCCTTTAGATTAGCTATCCAATGCTCTTGTGGGAAATATCCTCCCCTCGCAATAAGTACATTTTTAGTGTTACATTATATTCTACAATCCCCGGTTGATTCCTGCTTTCTAAAAATAATTTAACATTCTGCACAGGACAACCTTATTATTGCCAAAATATAGAAATTCGATGCGGCCGGATTGCGGATGATGATGGGCATGCGCACCGGAGGCCGGGAAATGCCCGGCCTCCGGTTGTTTCAATGGCAATTGCAGTTGCTTGCGGCTAGCGCACCGGAGAAGGACCGGCCGCTTTAAATTGGGCCGCCGCCTCCGCCACTACTTTGTCAAAACCGGCAGTCTCCAGGCCGGGCAGCTCCGCATAGAAAAGGCGCTCGCCGCCAAGGCCCAAATCGGCCAGTAGCCGCCGGGTATGCTCAAGCCGCTTCCGGATCCAGTAGCCGACCTCCTTGTAGGGGCAGTCGAAGCTGTCGTCGTCTTTGCAGTCGGCCACCACGATGCCGTCTACGCCCAGCTCAAAGGCTTTCAGCAGATCCAGGGTATCAACCTTGCCCAGGCACGGGTAGCGCACCAGGGCCACATGGTCGGCCTTGTACTCCAGGAATTCAGGGAGGGCAAAGCCGCCGTAGGAGCAGGTCACCGCCAGGATGGGCGGTTCGCCGTTAACCCTGGCGAGCAGTTCCCTGACGGCCGGTTCGATCCGGGCCGCCGCCTGCTCCACAAAGGGGGCGCGGAACTTGATGGCGTAGGCCGGGCAGATGGAGAGGCACAGGCCGCAGGCCTGGCACTGCTCGTTGCGAATGGTTACCGTACCCTCTTCGTTGATCACCGGGACATGATAGGGGCAGACCCGCACGCAGGTCAGGCAGTTGGCGCACAGTTCGTCGATGCGCATGGCGCCGGCGGTGCAGGTCAGGCAGCGGCGCGCTTCGCGGATCGCCAGCGCCGGATCGTAGCCGAGCTCGGCCTGCTGGAAGTGTTTCATCCGCTCGGCCGGGTTCATCATCGGGATGGCGTGGCGCGCCACGCGGCTCACTTCGGCCGCCACCGCCGGATCGAGCTTGTCGGCGGCGGGCATATCTTCCAGGGTGGCGCTGTCAAAAGCTCCTCCCTCGATATAAGTCAAAATCGCCTGTGCCGCCATCCGGCCGCTGGCCATGGATTGGACCGCAGTCCCCGGGCCGGTCACCACTTCGCCGCAGGCAAAGACTCCGGGGCGGCTCGTGGTCATGGTGCGGTGATTAAAGACGATGCGGCCGCGCTCGTCGACGGCGATCTCGCTGCGTACCGGTGCGAGGTCGCTCCCCTGGCCGATGGCAAAGACGATGATGTCACCGGTGACCATCTGCTTGCAATCGGGGTTCAGCTTCGGGTTAAAGCGGCCCTCCTCGTCAAAGACAGAGAGGCAGCCCACCGTTTCCAGGCCTTTCACCTTCCCGCCTTCGCGAATCACGGCGTTGGGGCCCCAGGAACAGTTGAATTCAACCCCTTCCTCCCTGGCTTCTTCGATCTCCCAGGGAAAGGCGGGCATTTCTTCCGTCGATTCCAGGCAGACCACCTTCACCTTGCCGGCACCGCAGCGCACTGCGGAACGGGCCACGTCCATGGCCACGTTCCCGCCGCCGATCACGATCACGGTGGGGCTGCCTTCAAATTTAAATCCCTCCCGCTTGACCTGCTTGAGGAAGGGCAGGGCATAGAAAATTCCTTCGCCTTCCACGCCGGGGATGTTCAAGCCGCGGCTGACCGGCAGGCCCAGGGCCAGCAGGATCGCCTGATACCCTTCCTGCTCCAGCTTTTCGATCGTCAGATCGCGCCCCAGCTCAACGCCGAAGCGAAAGGTCACGCCCTGGGCGGCAATTTCTTCGATATCCCGGTCAATAACCTCGTCCGGCAGCCGGTAGAGGGGTATATAGTGGCGCACCGCACCGCCGGCGGCCGGTTCCCGGTCAAATACGGTCACCGCGCAGCCCCGGCGGGCCAGATCAAAAGCAGCCGTGAGCCCGCTCGGGCCGGCGCCGATAATGGCCACCTTGCCTTTATCTTTTTGCGCTCCCGCGGGTGGCACTGATGCCCGGCCGTATTCCACGGCAAAACGCTTTAACCCCCGAATGGAAACCGGTTCATCGACATCATTCCGGCGGCAGTCATCTTCGCAGGGATGGGCACAGATGGTCCCGCAGATAAACGGGAGGGGGTTGGTCTCCTTGATAATCGCCAGGGCCCGGTCGAAGTCACCGGTGGCGATGGAGAACACGTAATCCCGCACCCCCTGGTGTAGGGGACAAGCCGCCTGGCAGGGAGGATGAATCGTTTCACCGGCTGCAGCCTGGTTATGAAGCTGGGTCATCTAGTGATCACTCCTCAATTCGAATAATTTGCCTTGTTAATCTTTTCGCGATAAAAAGCCGGTTTTCCTGTCACACAGAACATAAAATTTAAAAATTTCTGACTGCCTCTGGCTCCATATTTTGCGAAAAGGAGTTCCCTGGAGCCTGTCGAATTACATCATGCACACCTGCAAACCGCCCTTTCCGTCCTTTTTAGCCTGGTCAATTTTATTATAGCAAAAATAACTACAATATTGTTGGGAGGAAAACTCTTTGGCCGTTGTAAAAAAAATGATCGCTGCCACCCTGGTCCTAGCCTTCATGTTTGGATTATCAGCCGTCCCGGTTTACGCCGACGAGCTTGAGCTGGAAGCCGAGTCCGCCATTCTGATCGAAGCGGAGACCGGTACGGTTCTATTCTCAAAAAATGCCGATGCACGGCTCTATCCGGCCAGCCTGACGAAAATCATGACCCTGCTGATCGCCATGGAAGAAATGAAGCAGGGGAAGGTTGACTGGGATACCAGGCTTACCGCCAGTCAAAAAGCCTGGGAAACCGGCGAAGGCGGCTTGACCTCGACCATGTTTTTAAACATTGGACAAGAGGTTACTTTCGAAGAATTGCTCAAGGGGATTGCGGTTGTATCGGCCAACGACGCCTGCGTGGTGGTGGCTGAACACCTTTACGGCTCCGAAGCGGCCTTTGTCCAGAAGATGAACGAACGGGCTGAAGAACTGGGCCTTGAAAACACCCATTTTATGAATTCGCACGGTCTGCACGACCCGAACCATTATATGAGTGCTGCAGACGTGGCCCGCCTCTCCACCTATTTTCTCAAGACCCAGCCTGAAGCCGCCGCCTTCCTGGCCATACCGGAGTATACATTCAACGAGATCCGGCAGTTCAACAACAATCCGCTCCTGGGAAACTACCCCGGCGTGGACGGGATTAAGACCGGCTATACACCCGAAGCGGGCCATTGCCTCTCCGCCAGCAGCTTGCAGGGCGACATGCGCCTGATCGCCGTGGTCATGGGGAACAGCAGCAACGCCACCCGCCGGCAGGATAGCGAGGCGCTGCTCGACTATGGCTTCCGGGAATTTGAACTGCTCACCCTCTACGAGGCGGGAGAAGTGGTCACCTCGCTCCCCGTCATCCGGGGTGAAAAAAGAGAGCTGGCTGTGAAGGTGAAAGAGCCGGTGGCCGTTGTTGTAGCCCGCGGCCAAAGCGCCGCCTCCTTCGAGGAGAAAATCACTCTTCCCGAATCCCTGGCAGCGCCGGTGGAAGCGGGGCAGAGTTTAGGCAAATTGCAACTGTTCAACTCGGACGGCGATGCGGTAAGCGAAGTGGAGCTTCTGGCTGCCGCCCCGGTGGAGCGCCTGGGCTTCTTCAAGGCCCTCTTCCGCTCCATCGGTGACTTTTTCGCCGGACTGTGGCAGCGCGGCCGCGAAGCCATCAGCGGTTAACAACCAGGCACGTGTCATCCTGAGCGCAGTACATGTCATCTGATAGACCCCATGCTCCCGCCAGCGGGGGCGCCATCAGAATGATAAGAACACATCTTGACGTGGCATGGAGCCGGGCATAAAAGGGCAGCGAGGATCGTCCCCGCTGCCCTTTTCTCTTCATCTAGTTTTTATTAACCTTTCAGAACCGCCCTGGCCGCGGCAAGGCGGGCGATGGGAATGCGGTATGGCGAGCAACTGACGTAATGGAGGCCGGCCGAGTGGAAGAACTCGATGCTCGCCGGATCTCCGCCGTGTTCGCCGCAGATGCCCAGCTTGATGTCGGGGCGTGTCTTCCGCCCTTTTTCCATGGCGATGCGCACGAGCGCGCCGACCCCGTCGCGGTCGACCTCCATGAAGGGGTTGGCCGGCAGGATCTTATGCTCCAGGTAAAACGGCAAGAATTTGCCTTCGGCGTCATCCCGGCTGTAGCCGAGCGTGGTCTGGGTGAGGTCGTTGGTGCCGAAGGAGAAAAATTCCGCTTCTTGCGCCAGCTCGTCTGCGACCATGCAGGCCCGCGGCAGCTCGATCATCGTCCCCACCAGGTAGGGGAGTTCCAGCCCCGCCTCCTTAAGCACCGCGGCGGCGGCATCGTCAACGACTTTTTTCATCCGCGCCAGTTCAGCGCCGTGGCCAACCAGCGGGATCATGATCTCCAGCTTGATCTGCTCGGCCGCGATGCCTTCGTTAACCAGCTCCACTGCCGCCTGGAAGATGGCTGTCACCTGCATGCTGTAGATTTCGGGGTAGACCAGCCCGAGGCGGCAGCCGCGATGCCCGAGCATGGGGTTCTGTTCAGCAAGGGCCCGCACCTTCAGCAGCAGCTCTTCCCGCTGCAACAGAAGCTGCCCGTCGCCACCTTCACGGCGCAGGCGGTCCACTTCGAGCAGCAGCGCTTCGCGGTTCGGCAGGAACTCGTGCAGCGGCGGGTCGAGGAGCCGGATCGTCACCGGCAAGCCGGTCATGGCCTGCAGGATCCCCTTAAAATCATCTTTCTGCATCGGCAGCAGCTCGGCCATGGCTGCTTCCCGCTCTTTAAGGGTGGCGGCGAGGATCATTTTCTGCACCACCGGCACCCGCGCCTTATCCATAAACATATGCTCGGTCCGGCAAAGGCCGATCCCTTCGGCGCCGAGCTCCACGGCCAGCGCGGCGTCGTCCGGGGTATCGGCATTGGCCCGCACCCTCAGGCGCCGCTTCGCATCGGCCCAGGATAGCAGCTCTTTGAATTCGGGGGTCAGCTCCGGATCGATTAAGGGCACCTCGCCCAGGATTACTCTCCCGGTAGCCCCGTCAATGGAGAGCACTTCGCCTTCTGCATATTCCTGACCGTCAATATAGAACTTGCCCTTGGCGGCATCGATCTTGAGCGCCTCGCAGCCGCAGACGCAGGGTTTGCCCATGCCTCGTGCCACCACGGCGGCATGGCTGGTCATCCCGCCGCGGCTGGTGAGCACACCCTGGGCCGCCTTGATGCCGTGAATATCATCGGGAGTGGTCTCAGAGCGCACCAGCAGCACGGCCACGTTTTCGCTCGCCAGCTCCTGCGCCCGGTCGGGATCAAAGACCACTTTGCCCGTGGCTGCTCCCGGCGACGCGGGGAGGCCGTAGGCCAGCACGTTCAGCTTCGCTTCCGGATCGATCCGGCGGTGCAGCAACTGGTCCAGTTGATCCGGTTCCACCCGCAGCAGGGCTTCATCCTTGCTGATGACCCCTTCGCGCACCAGGTCCACGGCCACTTTGACTGCCGCAGCGGCGGTGCGCTTGGCATTCCGCGTTTGCAGAATGTAGAGTTTGCCGTTTTCAATGGTGAACTCTATATCCTGCATGTCTCGATAGTGGGCCTCCAGCTTCCGGCACACATCTACAAATTGTTTATAAATCTCAGGCAATTCCTGCGCCATTTCCGCGATCGGGCGGGGAGTGCGAATGCCGGCCACGACATCTTCGCCCTGGGCATTGAGCAGGTATTCGCCATAGATGACCGGCTCCCCGGTAGCGGGGCTGCGGGTAAAGGCGACGCCGGTACCGCTCTGGTTATTCAGGTTGCCGAAAACCATGGCCTGCACATTTACCGCCGTGCCCAGATCGTCGGGAATACGGTTGATCTGCCGGTAGACGGTGGCGCGGGGGTTATGCCACGAGTCGAAGACCGCCTTGACCGCCAGGAAAAGCTGTTCCCTGGGATCAAAGGGAAATTCGGTCCCCGTTTCGCGGCGCACCACTTTAAGAAACTCTTCCACTACCTCCGCCAGGTCCTCGGCCTGCAGCTCGGCATCGGTGCGCACATTCCGCGCATTGCGCTTTTCTGTAAGAATATTCTCAAAATGGTATGACTCCACTTTTAAGACCACGTCGGCAAACATCTGGATAAAACGGCGAAAACAGTCCATGGCAAAGCGCCGGTCGGACGACTCCGCGGCCAGAGCCTCGACCGTTTTCGGGGTGAGCCCCAGGTTGAGAATGGTATCCATCATCCCCGGCATGGAGATCATCGCTCCGGAGCGGACCGAAACCAGGAGCGGCTTGTCGCCGCCAAAGCTGCGTCCTGTCTCTTTTTCCAAATAGGCGAGATTCTCCTCGATCTGCTGCGCCAGCTCGGGCCAGATCTGCCGGCCCCGCTCGTAATAGGCGTTACAGGCTGCCGTAGTGATCGTAAACCCGGGAGGCACCGGCAAGCCGACCCGCGACATTTCCGCCAGGTTGGCCCCTTTGCCGCCCAATAAATTTTTCATTTCTGCACGGCCTTCCGCAAAGCGGTAGACCCATTGTCCGGATTGCCCAGACATCGAACATCAACCTCCTCTGATCACCTGTAAGATTTTGTTGGCTACTTCTTCTACTGCTTTATTTGAAACATCGAAAATCATGCAGCCCACCTTCCTAAAAATCCGGCGGGCATATTCCAGCTCCTCCATGATCCGCTCCAGGGAGGCATAGCTGGCATGGGTATCCAAGCCAAGGGCATTCAAGCGCTCCCGGCGGATACGGCGCAACTGGTAGGGATCGATATCCAAACCGATCACTTTTTTCGCAGGAATCCAGAACAGCTCTTCCGGCGGATCCACTTCGGGCACCAGGGGCAGGTTCGCCGCCAGCACCCGCTTGTGCGCCAGGTACATGCTCAGTGGGGTTTTCGAGGTTCGGGATACGCCGATTAACACCACTTCGGCCTGGATCAGGCCGCGCGGGTCTTTGCCGTCGTCATATTTAACCGCGAACTCCACGGCGGCGATCCGCTTGAAATAATCCTCATCCAGGCGCCGGATCCGCCCCGGTTCCAGGTAGGGGTCCCTTTTCATCACGCTGGCCAGGGCCTCCATGGTGGGCCCCATAATATCGGCGGTGGCTACGCCAAAACGGGCTGCTTCACGCTCCACGGCGCGGCGCAGCTCGGGCAGAACCAGGGTATAGGCCACGATGCTGTTGTTTCCCGCGGCCTCTTCAAAGATCTCGGTTATGACGGCCGGGTCGTTGACAAAAGGAAACCGGCGCAGTTCCATGCTGCCGGAATCATACTGGCTGGCGGCGGCTTTAACTACCAGTTCGGCTGTATCGCCCACTGAGTCTGAGAGAATGTAGACGATAGTCTTTTCTGCGGCCTCGCTCAAGCAAACCAACCTCCTCCGTGACTAGCTGCTGATTTCCGCCAGCAACCGGACTAACGTGGTCTTGGTGACCTTTCCCAGCAGCTTCAGTTTACCCTTGGAATGCTCTTTTACTACGGGCAGGGCATCGATCTGATATTCAACAATTTTCCTGGCTGCCTCCAGCATGCTCGCCTCGGGATCGATTGTCACAATATTCGGCATTCTTGTCATGATCACGGTTACCGGAATCTTAGTGAGGTCGGTAGTCCCGATGGCTGCCTTCAGCAGATCTTTGCGGGAAACAACCCCCTGCAGGCAGCCCTCCTCGGAGACCACGAAAAGAGTGCCCACATCCTCAACGAAAAGGGTGACAATGGCTTCGCTCACCGGCGTCTCCTCGCGCACTACCGCGGGTACAGCCTTGATCTCACTGACCTTAAAGCGCTCCAGGTAATCGGCTAGCAGATTGTGCTTCTCTTTGCCGGTAAAATAGTAGCCGACGCGGGGACGTGCCGCGAGCAGCCCAGACATGGTCAGCACTGCCAGGCATGGCCGCAGCGCCGCCCGCGAGACATTTAACCGGGCGGCAATCTCTTCTCCGGAAATCGGGCCCAATGCTTTCACGATCTCCAGGATCTCCTTTTGTCTTTCACTCAGGTCGATTACCGCCACCTCCATTAAAAAGCATATAGGCTAGCCTGTTCTGGATTTAGCAAACCATATAGTATATACTATATAGGTCATCACAGTTCCTGCCCTTCCCACTAATTTAATAACCGCACCTTACTTTGCCTTTTTTTAAAAAAAAACCACCTGCCCCCACCTAAACCTAGGGACGGGAGGTTTTCCCGCGGTTCCACCCTACTTGGCCCGCCAAAAGGCGAACCCGCTCGAATTATGAGTTATCTGCTCCGGACTGCCACTGCCGGCTGTTTGCCGGGCTTGCACCCTCCCCGGCTCGCTCTATTTTGCAAATTGTTTTGCAAAGTGTTGCTCCGGCATCCCTTTCCTTCACGGCACGATCATTTTTATTTTTAAAATTTATAGTAGCAACCGGAGCAAATATTGTCAAGGGAAAATGGCAAACTTTTTTGCGGACGACTTCACCGGCTCTTGTCCGCTTCCGGCTCCGTCTCTGTAGCCTGGTCTCCCTTCACCTCGATCGAACCGCGCGAAAGGAGCAGCCCGATCATGCCCAAAGCGGCCACCTTGGGAAAAACCGCCGCTCCCAGGGCGGTCACCGTGACCGGCAACTCCAGCAAGGTCTTATCCTTGACCTTGACCTTGACCCTGGTATGGTGCAGCCGGCTGGCAAGATGGCGGGCTTGATGGACAAACTCCCTGCCCCGGCCGGCCGCCTGATCAATAAATTTTTCCTTGTTCTCTTCCAGATAGATCAATGCTTCAACCAGGTCGCCCCCGGTTTCCTCCAGCAGGTCCCTGGCCTGGCGATAAGTCAAGTTCACCCTCGCGCGCAGAGCTTCAATGGCATCCAGCGGAATCTCCATGGCGTTTGCGAGCCTCCTTTTTAGTCTTATTTTAACGATCTGCGGAGGCTTTTATCCGCATGGAGGATCGGCTTTATTCTGACCTGTCCCGACTGTTTCAATCCCTGAAAAAGCGCAGGGAACGCAAGCTGTCGATTTCGAGATGGTATTTTAAAAAGCTCCCGGTGAGGCCGGCAAGTTCTTCCTTTTGGCGGGAGAGGGCACGGAGCAGCCGCACCTGCCTTAAGGGGGCCTCCAGCAGCCTGACGGCCAGCGCCACAGTATCCGGAGCCACCCTCACGCCGCCGCCACCGCACTGTTTACAGGTCAGGCTGCCATGGGCCTGGTTGAACCAGGCGGTCTCCGGCGAACCGCAAAGGAAGCAGCCGTTCAGGTTGGGGCGGTAGCCGAGCAGATCCGCCAGTTTCAGTTCAAAAGCCCGGCAGAGCAGTTCCCGGTCAAGATCTTCTCCCAGCAAGCGCCATCCTTCCAGTAACAGGTGGCAGACAGGGCGGCACGGTTCTTCACCGCTAATGGCTTTTCCGGTCAACTCGGCCAGGTAAAGGCCAAAGGGATAGAGGGCTACATCTCCCCGAAAATACTGAAAATGTTCCTTTACCTGCTGGCCGGTGATGGTGGCCAGTCCGCGCCCCTGGTATAAGATGTACTGGCCATAAGTAAAAAGGTCCACGCCGGCGGCGAGCTTGCTTTTCGTTTTACGGGCGCCCCGGGCTACGGCCGAAATTTTGCCCCGCTCCCAGGTGAGCAGGGTGATGAGGCGATCCGCTTCTCCGAGGGGCCGGCTGAGCAGGACCAGCGCATCGGTTTTAAAAGTTCTATCGGCCATTCTCTTTTCTCTTCCCTTTATGATTATGAATACCCGAATTCCTGCAGGCTTCCCTCGCGGTTGCGCCAATCGCGTTTTACTTTGACCCAGAGGTCCAGGTAAACCTGCTGTCCCAGCAGCAGCTCCAGCTCCGCTCGCGCCGCACTGCCGGCTTCCTTGAGCAAAAAGCCCCCCTTGCCGATCACAATCCCGGCCTGGGAGGGGCGCTCCACGTAAATAACGGCCCGGATATCGATGATCTCTTTCCCCTCCCGGGGTCTCATTTCTTCAACAACAACGGCGATGGAAAAAGGTATTTCATCGCGGGTGGCATTGATCATTTTTTCGCGGATTATTTCCGCGGCAATAAACCGTTCCGGCTGGTCGGTGATCATCTCCGGCGGGTAATAGCGAGGCCCTTCGGGGAGGCGCGCGATCACCGCCTCTACCAGGGCGTCCAGCTTGCTCCGTGCAAGGGCGGAAACGGGGAAGCAGGCATCAAAGTCAAAAAGTTCGCGGTAAAGGGAGAGCTGCTTTTCTATTTCCTGCGGTCCGATCAGATCGATTTTATTGAGGACGAGGAAAACCGGCGCCGCTCCCTTGTCGAAGAGGGCGGCGATATGGCGATCACCGGGGCCGGGAGCGCGCTGCGCCTCCACCACAAAGCAGATCACGTCCACCTCGCGCATGGTGGCGCGTGCCGCCTGGACCATGGCTGTGCCGAGCTTGTGTTTCGGTTTATGTAAACCTGGAGTATCGATGAAGATCACCTGGGCTTCATCCCTGGTCAACACCGCGCGGATGCGGTTGCGGGTGGTTTGCGGTTTATCGGTAACAATGGCGATTTTTTCGCCCGCCAGGGCATTGAGCAAAGTCGATTTGCCCACATTGGGCCTGCCGATAAGCGCTGCGAAGCCGGAACGGTGCATACGAACTTACCTCTTTGTGCAATCGTTGTAGTGTGCCTCTAATACCCTATTAAATTGGTGGAGGTGTCAACAAGGCTATAAAACCTTGCTTCATTTATCACTGAAAGCTGGAGCGACTGTGAGCGAGTGGCTAGATGTGCAGGCGAACCAAGGCCTGGCTGATGAGAAGTGGGAAGTGAGATGTTAGAAGTGAGAAAAAAAGACCATGTTACTGTTATTCATGAGATCTCACCTCTAACTTCTCACCTCTCACCTCCCACTTCGCNNNGCCCAGGCGGAAGGCCGCCGGTGAGCCGCAGCACATCTAACGAGCGAACCGGAGCGACAGCCTCAGTGACAAAGCCATCCCTGTGACAACTAGTATGCCCTCCCGCGCGCTGCCTTTACCCGGCGATCACGGGCTTTAAGTCAAGGATCGGGGTGCCGTTAATCAAGTCCAGCCCCCTAACCGTAAGGATATTACCCTCCCGCTTGACCAGCTCCACCTCGGTTAACGCCAGCTTGTTGGGCCTCTGGGAAGTCCGGCAGGCAAAGACACCGTACACGGCACTGCCCCGGCCACGGCGCTCCTCCTTCAGCGCATACCCCCGCGAGCGGTGCAGGTAAGCGATGACGATCAGGCGCGGCTCTTCCTCGATGCGATAGAGGCCTTCCTCCAGATCCGGGGCGATCACGATCCGGGAGAGCAGCTCGCGGTAATTCTTAGGGACAGCGCGCGGTTCGCGAAAGTCGTTTTCCACATACCCGATCGGGTTCATGTTGAGCGGCAGGCGCCACTCTTCCGCCTCGGCGGGGTCTCCCCCCGCCTCCAGTCGAAGCTGATCGGCACGGAAAGCGTCAGGCAGCAGCACGGCAAGGTTGTGCTCCACAACGGCCCCGTGCAGGTTGCCCATTACCACGTCAATCCGCGGTGCCAGTTCCGCCAGGACCTGCCTGCAGGCGCCGCAGGGCGCCGGCGGCGGCGCGCAATCGGCAACGATGGCGATGCGCTTAAAATGCCGGCAGCCGGCGTTAACCGCCGCCGCTACAGCCGTACGCTCGGCGCAGATGGTGAGGCCATAGGAAGCGTTTTCGATATTAGCCCCGGTAAAGAGGCGCCCTTCCTCCGTCAGCAAGGCGGCGCCCACTTTAAAAGCGGAATAGGGGGCGTAAGCCCTCTCCCGGGCGGCCCGGGCTGCGGCCAGCAAAGCTTGATTGCTGAACATCGGCGTTCAAACCCTTTCGAAAACGGTTAAATGTTCTGCGAGGCAGGAGCTACTGGCTGCTGCGCGCATAAGCGGGAAGCTGCAATGAATCGGAACGGGTTATCTCAAAACGCAGGCCCCGCTTAAGCTCCATGGTCGAACGAATGATATCCAAACCGCTGACCAGCAGATTCGGATCGCCCACCGCCTGGATCTCGACCGGGTTGACGCTGATCAGCTTGTCATTCACTTTAATCAAGGGACCGGTGCAGCGGATCGAGGAGGTTACGATCAACCGTTCCCCTCCCACGCTTACACCCTGTGCCCCCGAGGCGAACAGCTCGTTCACCACATCCCGGATATCGGTATCATGAATAATGGAAGCGGTGGTGGTCCCCCCGACTTTGTCGTAGAGGTGTATCACGATGCCCTCGCCGCTCATCTCCGCCAGCCCCGTCGCCACCCGGAGTTCATGGTGCTTGACCCGCAGCGCGTCCAGCTCGTCGGATAGGCTCTGGATGTGCTCCACCGGGTTATACGGCACAGCAAAGCGCCCCACACCTTCCGCTATTTCAATATCGATGGACTGCTGCGATAAGGCCCGGTCGGGCGGCAATAGCTGCTCCATCTGGCTGATAGTGGCGGGCAGCAGAATCCCATTGGGGACGGTGGTGATCTCCTGATCGGTTACGTTCACCTTCAAATAAGTCCTATCCACGATGGCCCGGACATTCGCATCCTGGTTCACCACGGCCAGCAACTGGTCTAAAAGCTTGTTTTCCGCTTCCCGCAGGATGATCTCCTGGACCCGGCGGCCATGGTTCAAGATCACCTGGGTCAGTTCGTCGCTGGTCGACGCCATGGCGATATCGTAATTAAATGTCGCCAGGGCCTCCTTAACCTCCTTGCGATCAAGCACATTTAAATCGGTCGCCAGGCGCTGGTTGTATGCAGCCAGATCTTGTGCGACTTCTTGTTTATAGCCAAAGCGGGTGGCGCTGCTGGGAAACATCCCCTGCAATAAATACAAAGCCCAAACAACCAGAGCAGTATTGACTAGCAGCAAGATCACGATGATGATCCGGTAAGGTTTGAGCCTAAAAGCAGGCTCTTTGCGAATCATTCTGTCGCCCCCCCGACTGTCCATGTTCTATCTATAATAATTATCGCACGAAAAAATAATTCCGGTATTAAATATTTGGAAAGATTGTTAACAATCTTTAATTTTTAACGCAACAGCAGCCGCCAAAGCCGCGGACCCAAAATAATCACTACGACCACCGCGGCGTAAACTGAAGTTAAGAGGACTGCCCCCGCCGCCACATCCTTGGCAATGTGCGCCAGGTCATTTTTTTCCCTGGTCGCCACATCCACCGCTTTTTCCAGGGCGGTATTAAAAGCTTCCGCAATGAGCGCCGCCGCTGCCGCCGTAAGCAGGAAGAGCATCTCCAGCAGCGGCACCTTCAGCACAAAGGCAAGTAAAAGCACCGCTGCACCGATGGCCGCATGGATGGTCATATTGCGCTGGGTGGCGAAACAGTAGAAAAGCCCGGCAAAGGCATCTCTAAAACTACGCACCATCTGACGCATTTACTTCCTCCTAAAGCTTATCTACCAGGCGGAGCACGGCTCTCTCTTTCTCCTGCATCGCCTTTTCCTCCGCCGGTTCGGCATGGTCAAAGCCAAGCAGGTGCAGCATCCCGTGCACGGCCAGGAGCAGTATCTCCTGCTCCAGGGAATGGCCCGCCGCACCGGCCTGTTCCGCCGCCAGATCGAGGGAGATATAGATATCGCCCAAGGCCGGTTCCGGTTCATGGGCAGCAGGCTGCTCTGCCGGCTCCATCAATCCGAAAGCGAGAACATCGGTCGGCTTGTCCAGACCCCGGTAGGCGGCGTTCAGGTGCTGCAGGTAGGCGTTGTCGGCGAGAATGATCCCCACCTCCGCCTGTTCCAGCTTGTATTCGCGCAATAGCAGCTCCGCCGCTTTTTTGAGCCTGGTGGCGAGCCCTTCGGCCAGGGCGCGCCCAGTAGTATTGGTCACGATCACACTCACCTGGCGGCGCTCCTTTCAATTTCCGCCCGCAGGTCTTTCTCCGGGTATTCGACCCGCGTATGATAGATCCCGGACATGATATGGACAAAGGCGTTGCCAATCTGGTCCAGCTCTTTTAAAGTCAGGTCGCACTGATCCATTTGCCCGTCGCTCAGCTTATCCTTGATGATCCGCCGGATCAAAAGTTCGACCCGGTTGCCGGTCGGCTTGGAGAGGGAGCGCACGCCGGCTTCAACCGCGTCGGCCAGCATGATGATCGCCGCCTCCTTGCTCTGCGGCAGCGGTCCTTCGTAGCGGAAATTCTCAATCGCGACTTTATCCGCCCCGTTTTGCTCCACGGCCCGCTGGTAGAAGAAGGAGATCAGGCTCGTGCCGTGGTGCTGCTGGATAATATCCCGGATGACGCGGGGCAGGCGGTATTTCCTTGCATACTCCAGCCCGTCCTTCACATGGGCCCCGATGATCAGGGCGCTCAGGTTCGGGGAAATCTTGTCATGCGGATTTTCCCCCGAAAGCTGGTTCTCAGAAAAGAAGTAGGGCCGCTTCATTTTGCCGATATCATGGTAATAGGCACCGACCCGGGTGAGCAGCGGATTGGCCTTGACCGCCTCGGCCGCCGCCTCGGCCAGGTTGCAGACCATCATGCTATGATAATAGGTGCCCGGCGCCTTGCGCAAAAGTTCACGGAGCAGGGCATGATTGGGGCTGGAAAGCTCCAGCAGTGTAATCGGCGTGGTTACCCCAAAAGCGCTTTCCAGGTAGGGGAGCATGCCGATGGCCACCACCGCGGACAAGAGGCCGTTGCCGACCCCGGCCCCCAGCGCCATCCCCAGTTCTTTCAAGAAACCGTACTCCAGGCTCAAGTTTCCCTTAAGCAGGAACGAAGTAGTGATCACCACCATGTTGATCGCGGCCACGTACAGCCCCGCCTTGGCCAGGTCGCTGCGCTGGCTGAGCCGGGAGACCGCGTAAATGGCCACCATGCCCCCGGTTAAGGCCACTAACATATAGACAAAATCGCCGCCGGTAATGAAGCCGACCAGCAGGGCAAAGTTCAAGTTCATCAGGACAGCCAGCCTGTAGCCGAAGATGACCGTAATCAGCAGCACGCCCATGGCCACGGGCATGAGATAGCCGGAAAGGTACATGGTCAGGATCGAAAATACCAGGTTGACGATTACGACAAGCCCGAGCAGCGTCAACAGCGACAGGCTATCATATACATTTTTAACAAATATTTTCAAATATATGCTCGAAATGACAAAAAGAATTAGCAATAATAGAAAGAGTCCGATAAAGGCCGGATAATCGGCGTGCCGCCCCCGGATCAAACCCAGGCTCTCCAGTTGGGCCATCTGTTTTTCGGTCACCACTTCCCCTTCGCTGATCAGCAGGGTATTGCGCAGGATTAAAACCGGTTCGACGGCCTGGCGGGCGGCCTCCCGCTTTAGCGCTGTCGCTTCCGGGTTATAAATCAGGTTGGGTTCCACCCGGTTTTCAACCAGCCTTTCCGCGACCAGTTTTAAATCGGCGCTAAAGGGGAAGAGGGCAATTTCCTGGTTCAGTTCCCGCCTGGCTGTCCCCACCTCATTGACCTTGATGCCCTGCTCAAATACCGTGGTAACCGCTCCCACGAGCCGCTCCTGCAGCTCTTTCATCGTTGCGCTGTCGGATAAAAACGCCGCCAACGCGGCACGGGGGACCTCCTCGTCCAGTACATCCCCCAGCATGTCAATTTTTTCCTCTTCGGTCAGCTCTTCATCCTTGACCAACTGTTGTGCCGTTTCAAAAAAAACGTTTAGGAAGGAAAGCGCATTCGCCAAAATATCCGGGTCGTAATCATAAACCTCCGGCACCGCCGCGGCAGCGGCCTCGCGCAACTGCTCCGTGGTATATTCATCGATAAAATCGCGGGGCGCATAGATCGTTTCCGTGCTCGGGCGGCCCAGTTCCAGGTTCACCCTGGTGGGCATGCCGGCAAAGGCCAGCAGCAGGTAAAGGACGGCAAAAATAAGGGCAGACAGCAATAGCCTCTGCAGCCGGATATCCCTGATCGCAGGGAAAAGCTTTTTCAGCCGGGCCCTAAAGCCCATCGCTTTTTTCATTAATTATTTCTTCTCCTTAAGACCTTCGTATTGCTCGTATGCTTTAATAATATTCTGCACCAGCGGATGGCGCACCACATCTTTTTCGGTCAGGTAAACCAGGGCGATCCCTTCAATGGGCGCCAAAATCCGGGCCGCCTCTTCCAGGCCGGAATAACGACCCCGGGGCAGATCGACCTGCGTAATGTCACCGGTGACGACCGCCTTGGAGTCGAAGCCGAGACGGGTTAAAAACATTTTCATCTGCTCCGAGGTGGCATTCTGCCCCTCATCTAAAATCACGAAAGAGTCATCAAGCGTACGCCCCCGCATATAAGCCAGGGGCGCCACTTCAATTATACCCCTTTCCCGATACTTTTGGAATAGTTCAACGCCAAGGAGATCGTAGAGCCCATCGTAGAGGGGCCTCAAGTAGGGATCGACCTTTTCCTGAAAATCGCCCGGTAAAAAACCGAGGTGCTCTCCCGCTTCCACGGCGGGGCGGGTTAAAATGATCCGCTGCACCTGCTTGTTTTTTAAAGCCTCCACCGCCATGGCCAGGGCCAGGTAGGTCTTTCCCGTGCCGGCCGGACCGATGCAGAGCACGATATCATGGCTGCGAATCGCCTCCAGGTAGCGCTTCTGCCCGAACGTTTTCGGGCGGATCTGCCTGCCGCGCGGTGTCACCAGGATCAGATCGCTGAATAGCTCCTTTAACTGTTCCACGTCGCCTTCCCGGGTCAGCTTGAGGGCGTATTCAAATTCCCGGCCGCTGAACAAATGGCCTTTGCGAATCTGCTTCAACAGCTCCTGGAACATCTGGTAGAGCGGCTCCACTTCTTCCTCCGGCCCTTCGAGGATCAGCTCGTGCCCCCGGGGAATGAGGCGGACCGCAAATTGATCCTCAATTAATGCGAAATGCTGATCGAATTTCCCCAGCAGTTGCACCGCTTCATCACCGCTGTTCAGCAAAACCGTACGGCTTGTCAACTTTGCATTCAAAAAGTGCCTCAACCTCCGCAACAGGATCCGGCCCTTCATGGCTGCCGCAACCGGATCGCAGCGATATTTTCTCTTGTTTCCACTACTGCCCGGACCCGCTCGCGCCCCTCGTCGGTATATTCCTGGTAGTATACCCTTTCCACGGCGGCTTCCTCCGGAATCTGCGCCCTTGTCAGCTTCAGGGCTGCGAAACGGGCCTTTTCCAGGGCTTGTTCAGGCGAAAGGGCGCGCCTTTCCAAGGTCAATTCATGATAGGTAACGGTGACTACTTCGACAGGAAGTGAAAGATTCCTCCACCGCCAGCTTGTTTTCGTGACCTGCTCCCGGGCATGCGCATACGGATTCTCCACTGCCCCCCACAGGCGGAGCCTTTTGTTATGGCGCGGCCACTGCAGGAAGCAGCCTCTAACCGATTGCCCCGTTTCGTGTTCGATCACCTCTTCCTTGATCACCGGGGCCGTTCCCTCGTACCAGACCCTCGCTTCAACCACCCCCCTGGCCCGCACCTCCTGCACCGGCAGCTCTTCTTCCCCGGATGGAGCCGTCTCCGGTGCGCTCACCATGCCGGCGATCAACAGATCGCCTTTGGCCACCGTATCCCCGGGGGCCACGGCAGCCGTTCCTTCCAGGGCCAGGATCCGCAAGATCAGGCCGTCCTTGGCCGCCACCAGGTCCGCGGGGCGATTGTCCAACCCGGGCTCGGGGAGATGTTCCACAATTTCAATTTCCAGCACCGTCCCCCGCACCCTGATCCCGGCCCAGGCAATCTCTCCGTGGCGGCGCGCCAGCTCTTCCTCCAGCTCGCTTAAATCCAGGTTCCGCTTCCATACGCCGGGGCGAAGGCCCAGCTCCGCAGCCATTGCCCTGACCTCCGCTTCGGTGAGCTCTCCGGTGCCGGTAACGCGGACAAACCAGACCAGCGAAGTGGCAATATAAAGGGAGAGGCAAAAAAAGATGATCCCCAGCACCAGGCCCCAGCGGCGGCGGAGCCGGTAGCTCCAGAAAGGCAGCCCCACTTTGCGCAGAATATGGAGGCGGCAGTGGGCCTGGCGGACCAAGGGGCGTAAAGCTTTAAATGAGTGCAGGGAAATAGACAGCCGCGCTCCCGCCGGCTGCTTCCTTAAATCCCAAAACCCGATGCCCCGGGCAATGGCCATGTTGAGCAGCCGCTCTACCCCGCTTCCGGCCAGCGAGATCACCAGGTAGCCGCGGCAGTAGCGCCACCAGTTTATTATGAACATCGCTTTTCACCCCTATTCTCCCTGCCGGTGAGCAACCGCACATCTTGGGATACTATAACAGAGGCCTCACGGCACCCTTCCCTAATCCCCTCTCCCCCCTCTGGGGGGAGAGGGTCAGGGTGAGG
>LSQX01181560.1_pt1 | contig 21141 bp, 18 predicted proteins | sample 654561 | NCBI WGS metagenome assembly LSQX01 (sample SAMN04489861, study PRJNA283612) | anaerobic digester metagenome | isolation source: 4 biogas reactors fed with cattle manure at either 37C or 55C with and... | place: Denmark: Kongens Lyngby | collected 2014 | reverse complement strand
ATATTTGGCCTTAATTCTACTAACCGCTTCCTTACTACTTATTTTGCCTTCAAGGAATTGGCGATTTATAGCAACCGCATCTTTACTTGGCTTTAGCCCTTCAATTGCAAGTGTAGCAGTAACGTTCTTAACAATATTTTCTATATTTCTGTTTTGTTTTGTTCTCATCAAAATACCTCCAAGAAATCATCAGTAAAACAATTCTCTTGATAATATTATACCACAAATAAAGGATTAATGAACCAGAAATAATTGATGTAATATCAAGTGATACCCGGGTTGGTGTAAATATGGGATCGATTTGTTTAGTGAGATTACCCGAAGCATCATAGATGTACAGGGTAATCGCCAGGCTTCCATCCGCTGCCGGTGCCTTTTTCCGGACAAGCCTGTTCCCCTCTGAATTTCTGTTCTGCCAGGAGCCGGATCGGAAAGTCGGTTTATTCATTAAAAACATGCATAAATGTGTAATAATTAATGAAGCCATGCAGGTTTCCAGCCTTGGAATCCGGTGCTTTTTAAATAAGCATGCTTTTCCGAACGGTATCCCAGGATGAAGCTCTATCAAAATTACCTGCTGCCGCTTGTTATGAGAGGGTTTCATTACCCCTGCCGGGGCATTTACTCCTGCATTAATGAATGGCTACACCTGAGGATAATTACCTGTTGTGGTATCCGGCATTTGCTGAGACATACCGTCAGGCGGTTCCGGCGGTGTTGTGCCATCCTGCCCGTCCGGGGCTGTTCCGGGTTGTTCTCTCGGCGTCAGTCCTGGCTGGGGCATGTCTTCGCGTGTTTTCCCCGAGCCCCTGACAGGCTTGCCCACGCCGGTGTATTCCTGCACAGACAGGGGTAAACGGCGGTGAATATTGTGAGGTATACATTCGGAAGAATACCATGTCATACGGCATTCTTATTCCGAATGCCGCTGTCGCTCAAGATGATAAAGGTGAGTTTGCATGGGTTCTTTATGAGAAGGAGAAACCGCTCGGGAATGAGTTTTATGTCCGCAGAGCCTATATCAATATAGATGATTCAGATAACTCCAAAACAGCAGTTTTGAGTGGGATTTCAATGGATGATTCCATCGTTGTCGGATACAATAGAAACTTATCGGAGGAAACCCGTGTTATTCAGGATTAAAAAGGACACAAAAGAGAATATGAAGGGTACAAAAACATCCTTTTTTTTATTGTTTTCAAGCTATTTGCTCCTGTTTGCCGCGCTTTTCCTAAGTCGTAACATGTATGATAAAACTTCGGAACTGCAGGGAAGTGCATCATTTCATAAAGTGACCATATGCACGGAGAATAACGGTAATGATGCGGGAAATAACCTTTTTAACTCCCGGGATATTGAGAAATTATCCGGTCAATTGAATACGGATACAATCTGTTATTCAATCCAGACATGCAGCCTGGTGTCTTATGGTGATACCACAATAATGGTCGGAATAACCGCAACAAATGAATTGGCTCCGGTATTCAACGATATCAAAATAATTAAAGGAAGTTTCTTCAGCAAGGGTGACATCAGGGAAAGTAATAAAGTGGTCGTAATCGAGGAAAGAATGGCTTGGGATTTGTTTCATAATGATGATGTTGTGGGGTGTTATATTAAACTTTTCGGGAGCCGTTTTAAAATCATTGGAATCGCAGCAAGCGACCAATCGTTTTTTACCGGAATCGTTGATAATGGAACGATGCAGGCATATATACCTGTCGAAACATATATGAATTACAGTGCGAATTCCGGCATAACCTGCATTCAGTATGGAACGGATTCCGGAAGTGCTTATGAAGATAACACAAAACAGATAACCAATGCATTGGCATCCATAAGCAGAAAAGGCGGCAGTTACTCTGTCTGTGACTACAATATTAAGGGAATCATGATGAAACAAAAACCCGATAGCTTACTATTCGTCATGGGACTCTTCACCATACTTGCCATATCTATTTTTTCCCTTAAGAAATGTTGCAGAACCATTAAACTGTTTGCTAATATGTGTAAAACGAATTATTTCGGAAAGTCAATCCGGGCTTGCAGGATTGAGTTAAGCAAGGATTTGGGATTGCTAATTACTGCAGCTTTAATAATCATTCTTATTTGGAAACTGATCCGATTTGAACCCTATATTCCTTATAATCTGCTGCCGGATAATCTTTCGGACTTAACCCCTTACATACAACGACTAATACAGCAGGCAATGAACCGAAATCTGTTAAATAACAGTCATCTTGTTCCGTTTCCCGAGCTTATGTCAATGTGCGTAGAAGCAATACATCAGCAAATGTTTTGGTTTGGTTGTGTTTCAGGCTCGTTGTTATTGCTTATCAGCTTTGCATGGGTCAGGAAGGAGAAAGCTCCGATCGAGAAAACCCTGCTTTATAGCGGAATTTTTTTGGTGATGGATATCGTGATTGTTGCATTATTGTCATATGCCGTCGGGTTACCTTCCACATTTGACCTGAAAGAAATCATCGTTTTTTGGACTTTCATTTTTACCGGACTGCTTGTAGCAAGGTTTAATGCAAGAACATTAAAACTCATGGAAAGGAATGATTACCAATATGCTGAAGAAGATAATACCAGTATTATTAACACTTCTGTTCGCTATTAGCATAACAGGATGCAGGGACAAGAATGCCAATGCTATGATAGCGTTTGATGAAACAGATCTGGGAAATGCAGCAGGTCAGGATATGCTGTACTATGCAAGAGTTAACACTAAGGATCAGCTTGTTCTTTTAGTCATGAATGATTGCAGAGAAGTAAGCTTTATTACACTGGATAAATCCGGAAAGGAGGTCCATCGTTTTAATTGCGGGCTGATTGCGGACGAAGCCTATTTTACTCTTGATAAGCAGGATCATCTGTTTTTGCTGATGCACAATTACATTATGGATGATACTAGAAAGAATGTGAAGGAAATTACCAGACAGGTGGTTCAGTACGATGCAATGGATGTTGAAGTGAAGTCGACGGAGTTGGGTGCCTTCACTCCGGGAAACGACTATTCCGGGTTAGCCGGCTTTGAGGTCGATTCAGCAGGCAATATGTTTTTATTGAAGCGGATGGGGTATATCGAGGTTTTTGATGAAAACGGGAGAATGAGAGAAAACATTGGCTCACAGAATTATTCCTGTATGACCATGGATATCGATGAATGCTTGGTGTTGGGGCGTTCCGGAGATAACGGGAAAGATTGCGGAATAGAGAAGATAAAACCTTCAAAAGGTCAAAATGTTTGGGAAAAGAACCTGAACCGGAATGACACCCCCAGATTCGTCATAACAGACGAAACAAGTCAAAGTATTTATGTCCTAACCAACCGTGGTGTTAAGAAGTACAGTTCATCCGGAAATGACAATGGATATGTGCTTGATATTATGGGAACCAGCCTCTCGGGATATGATTCCCATATAACCGGTATGGATATGGATTCAGATGGCTGCTTCTATTTCACCGTTTCGAAAGATAACAAAACGAACGAAGAAGGAAACGTTTATACCAGCCTTTATATGTATACTCCAACAGAAGAGGGCAATGAAGCAAAAAATGTCCAGATTACATTAAAATTAGCTTATACAGGAAAAGAATACTTTCTTGAAAATGCAATTTCAGAATTTCATAAGGCATACCCTGATATAAAGATAGAAAGGAATGAATATTCAACAGGAGTAACCGAGGAAGACTTCAGTAACTTTGTCATGACACTGAATACCGAATTGATGTCGAATAATGGACCAGATATCATATCAACAAGAAGTCTACCCAATTATGTGTACATATCCAGAGGGTATTATGCCAATCTGAGCAATATCATGGCGGAGGATAATGAATTTAACATAAGCCAATATAAGGCCAACTTATTAAATAGTTTCAAATATAAAGGGAATATGTATGTTATGCCGATCGGCATTTCATGTGAAGCAATAGCAGCCAATCAGACAATTCTGGATGAAGAGAATATAGTCATAGACGACGAGAACTGGACATGGAACGATTACCTTGAAATCTGCAAAAAAGTTACAAAGGATATCGATGGTTATGATGTACCCGAACGTTATGCTATCCCGTTTATTGGACCTTCAATGCTGCTTGGAGATATTTTCAGATATAATTTCGATCAATTTATTGATATGGAAAATAAAGAAGCAACTTTTGATTCACCCGAGTTTATCAGTGCCTTGAAACTTGTGAAGGAATTTTGGGATAGTGGTGTTATCTGTCCGAATATAGAAACATATGGGTCGAAGACAGAAGTATATGATTTGTATGACAGAAACGGGATTGTATTTGTCCCGGAAACTGTATTCAGCTATAGCGCCATGGGTATATATAGTGAAAATACAGTGTTTCTTAAACTTCCGTCTTTAGGTGGTGTACCCAGACCAAATTATCATTCGGAATTATTTGCAATCAATGAAAAATCAAAACACAAAGAAGAAGCATGGGAATTCATAAAATATCTGATATCGGAGGATATACAAAAACAGAGAACCCTGTCCGGATTCGCAGTGAATAAAGCAGCGGATGTATTCAGAAGGGACGAGGACCGTATTGTTTCAAGAACCGGACAGATGCGTATGGGCTCTAAAGACAGAAGAGTAGTGCCTTTGACCGACACTATGCTGAATACCGCCGACAAGCTCATTACTGATACAGGTTTTCTGCCTTTGTTAGATCAGAAAATAAACTTGATTATAGTTAGAGAAGCAACTCCTTTCTTTAACAATGAAAAGTCAGCAGAGGAAGTTGCAAAAAGTATTCAGTATAAAGTCGATACATATTTGAATGAATGAAACTACACAGGTGAAGCATTCATCAGGATTGAGGTGAGCAATTATAATGATAGAAACCGACAGGCTCCTTATAAGGAATTTTACAGAGAATGATTGGCAAGATTTAAAAGGGTATATATCGAAGGACGAAGTTGTTCGTTTTGAACCGGGATGGGATCCCTCGGAAGACGCTTGCAGGAAAAGAGTAAAGGAACTGGCAAGAAGAAGTGGATTCTGGGCCGTTGAATTAAAATCAGCTGGAAAAATGATAGGCCATATTATTTTTGATAGAATACCTCCAATGAATTTGAGAACTTGGATGATCGGTTATATTTTTGATAGTGATTTTTATGGAAACGGATATGCAACTGAAGCTTGTAAAGCATTAATAAGTTACGGTTTTAATGATTTAGAAATACATCGTGTAATGGCAAAATGCAGCCCGGAAAATACGCGGTCATGGCGATTGCTGGAGCGTATTGGAATGCGGCGTGAAGGACATTTAAAAAAGTCTTTGACTTTTAACGCAACATCTGATGGTGAGCCTATATGGTGGGATGAGTATTTATATGCTATTTTAAGAGAAGAATGGCATGGGGAAGAGAATGTTAATGCAGGACACTCCCCACCCCCCTTTTGAAGCTACTGCTGCCGGAAGATTTCATTGCTAACCAGGAGGTTCTGGTACTGATTTGGTTTATGCAGCGCCAGGTTACTCTTTCTTGAAAGACAGTCAATGGTGATATAGTAAGATACTCGCTATCTTACTATATGGCATTACACTAAAATATATCAAAATACATATCCCTTGAAGAACCAAAACCCCCGAAATATCAGTTAACAAAGGCACGCAAGCATCCGGTGTTAGGTCCGTACATACCAATGATCCAGCAGATTTCGAGGACGATAAAACCAGGCACCGAAAGCAACGACATACAGGCACAAAGATCTATGAAATCATAAAACAGGAAGGCTTTACTGGTGGTTACAATACAATACCTGATTACCTAAGTACTTGTCGGCAGTTCCGGCGTTGGTAAGACGCATATGTAATATTGATGGGGGTATGAAGCCTGCCGCCAAGGAATACGAGTAAAATTCTATACCGCTGCCGGATTGATTAACGAACTCCTTGCTGCCCAGCAGGAATACCCTATGGGGGTTCCCAATATCTTCCACAACTATGAACAAAATTAATCCGAATTGATTGCTCGGCCATGAAAGTATTCAAACAACCTCTAAATATCTTCACCTGACTCATTCGCAGATATTGGGTGTTACAAGTCCTCTTGATACTCTGGGAGGTGAAACAGATGATTGAGCTTCAGGATATCTTTCAAAAGTTCGGTAAACAATACCGTGAAAAGTTTTCTCTTCATATGGATGCCTTAAAAGCCATGAACTCTATAGAAAACTGTAGAACTGCAAAACTTGACGGGCATACGGATGTCTGTCTTGACTGCGGCTCTTTCAGGATTTCCTATAATTCCTGTAAAAACAGGAACTAACCAAAGTGTGGCAATTTGAAAAAGGAGTGGGCAACTGCGGAACAAATCCTAAGTGTTAGGCGCTGGATCATGCCCCATAACTTAGAGCCGGCAAGGATGTCGGCGCCTAAAAACCCCAAGGTTATTCTTACAATCCAACTTGCAATTCATCGTCTATAACTATTTCGAACGGTCTTTTTGCAAAACAAAACATATTTGAATTATGAGAAACCATATTTTGCATACGTTCCAAGTTCATTCCCGTCAAGGTCGCATAATTAAGAGTGCGACAGGATGTCGCACCCAAATGAGAAAAAAAGAGTACCAGAAAACTGGTGCTAATGTTTTAAGAATCTTGGGACATCTTCAAAAACGGTTGACAGAATATGCTTTTCATAAAATGCTTAGGTTATCCTGATATTTTCCAAAGGTAACTTCTATTTTAAATCAAGGGGAGGTTCAGTCTGCAACTTGTACCCCAATTTTGTTTACTCATGATGGTGATATGATAATCATCTCCGAATACGAGCATCAAGCGGCGGTTGCAATTGTATATACCAATACTCCCCTCATCATTTTTTGATGATAACTGCTCGCGTATGCTTCTTAATTTTTCTTTACTAATGCCAACACCGTTATCTGTTATTGTTATGGCTATGTGATCATGTTTTTTAAGAATTCTTATTCTAAGGTATAGCTTACGATCTTCAATACCGCTAAATCCATGGGTGATAGAGTTTTCAACGAATGGCTGAAGCAATAACTTGATTGTAAGATACTGAAGTACATCCGGCGAAATATCCCAAATTACTTCAAAGTTGTTATTATAGCGTATCTGCTGAATGACGATATAATTTTTAAAATATTTTAGCTCCTCTTCAATAGGGACAAGAAGATTTTTATTGTGAAGAACAAAGTCTAATATTTGAGTAATATTTTCAATCATGATACTGACAGGGTTTCTTGATTTTGTAAACTGAAAGCTCATCCAGAATATCGATTGTAAGGTGTTAATTAAAAAATGCGGATTGATCTGTGCTTGTAACGCTGATATTTCCAGCATCTTAATGGTATCTTTATTTTCAACAAGATTCTGTTTGAGAATACTGAGATTATCATAAGTTCTTATAATATTTGTAGCGATAAAACCATATTCATCGTTTATTTTTTGTTTCAGATCCGGAATGACGTTACCTTCTTCTACTGCCTTTAGCATTGAAGCAATTTGTTTGAGATTATTATTGGAATTTCTTACTATGTACGAAATCAAAATGGTGCATGATGCCCCTAATAAAAAAATAGCAAGAGAAACCGTTCTCAATAAATCAGGTATTTTATAAAGTGTTGAGTGTGGAATTAATGAGATATAACTCCATTTGTGCATGTCTGAATGATGCATGGTAACATAATAGGTTTCACCATCATTAATGTATTCCATATTTATTTTCCCATTATTATAATTATCCGCATAAAAAGACATAATGTCATTTTCATTAATACCTTTGTTTTCTTCGTTTTTAAAAACAATTTTACCATCATCATTGATTACATATATATTTTGGTCTTTATCATACTTCAGTTGACTTAACTGATCGTCAAAATATTTTTTATTCAGATTTAAAACAATAATTCCGTTACCGGAGGGAATCCTTTTATATAGAGATACAACCTGTGTGTAATCTCGTTCAAATTCAAACTGTTTAAATGTACGAACCTCACTCCAGCTATCTTTATCAACTTTTAAATAGCTCTCATACCACGAATTATCATAAAAGTTATGCAGCAATCTAATTCCATCGACGGTAACCATCCGATCATAGTCGTTTTCGAAATAGATATAGAGAGATTCCACATACTTTCGTCCTATTACAGTAGGCATAATGATGTCTTGCTGAATTCTCCTGATGTCTCCTAAATCAAATTTCTGATTACAAAGAGATTGTCTTAATATAATTGCCACATCAGAATTATAATTTAAACTTAATGTAAGTGAATTAATTTCTTCAAAAATAAATTCAATATTATTCATTGCTTGTAAAAGCATATTATCACTATTTAATTTTGTATTAAGCCGAATGCTGGTATAAATATTATTTAATATAAAGGAACCCAGAGAGAAAATAATGATCAATATCCAAAGCAAGAGGGAAACAAGCTTCCTGTTAAAAAACCGTAAATTTATCGTCGCCTTTTTATTGATATTCATTTACTATAATCTCTCCTCATAAACAACCATAGAAGCTATTTGTTGATCTTTCGATAATTTGCCGGACTTACGTGATAAAAACTTTTAAAGGCTCTGGAGAAGTTCTTATCATTTGAATATCCCAAAATTTCACCAATCGTCATTATACTCATTTTTGGATCATTTAGGTATCTTATTGCCAGCTTCATCTTGACTTCAAAGGTATAGTCGCTGAAATTGACTCCAGTATGTTCTCTAAAATAGTGGCTAAGGTAGTTTGGGTTCATATTAAATTTATCTGCTACATTTTGTAAACTTGCAGCCTCAATGTTATTATTAATAAAATTAATGATCTTTCCAATAAGTTCTTTATCCGGTTCGACATTTCCTACTTTTAATGAGGGCAAACTAATTGAACGAATGAGTTTATCATCCAAACTCTTTTTAATATTTTGGAAGGCATTTACAATTTCATCGTAGTTACTGGTCTTAATGATGTAGTTTTTAACATTAAATTTGATCGCTTTCTGGGCGTACTCAAAATCAGGGAATGCGGTTAAAATGATTACCACTATATCGTGGTTAAAAGAATTTATCTTATCAGCCAGTTCAAGACCATCCATTAAAGGCATTCTAATATCGGTTAGAACTACGTCGATATTTTTGTTCTCAACAATATATTCAAAAGCCTTTTTACCATTGCTAAAACTATGCATCAATTTAAAGCCAAGCTGGTTCCATGGAAAAAAGTTACTTAATCCTGTTCTTATCTGATAGTCATCTTCCACGAGGACCAGATTATACATTCAAGTTACCTCCATGTCCGAGTTTGCTGCTAGAACCATTAAAGCATAAAAATATACCGTATTCAATGTCAGTATATAGGTGAAAGATACTAAACTTAAAAATTGATACGTTGAGGGTGTAAAAATGATACCTTGTGAATGAGTGATGAGGTTGTGGGAATTGTCCTGTGAGATAAAATTAAACTATAGTTAACGATTCGAACACAATGATTCATGAAGCAATAAGGAAAATGAATAACAGGGGGTATATTATGTGGCAATATATACTAAAGAGGATTCTCTGGATATTTCCTGTAATGATAGGTGCATCTTTTTTGGTGTTTGCATTATTAAACGCTACACCTGGTGATCCGGCTCGTATACACGCCGGTACTACTGCTACTGAAGAGGATGTGGTTAGATTCAGGGAGAAGCATGGATTAGATAAGCCATTCTTTGAACAATATTTTAACTATATCAGTAAGGTTTTTACAAAAGGTGATATGGGAAACTCTTATAAATCAAATTCGCCGGTTGCTGACAGGGTTACTCAAACATTTCCAATCACTCTTAAACTCTCAATTTACTCTTTAATTATCATGCTGGTGATTGGTATTCCTTTAGGTATTATTTCAGCACTTAAGCAATATTCGATCATTGATAATTTTGTTTCATTTTTTGGGATGCTCGGGGTGTCTATGCCAAACTTTTGGCTAGCCTTACAGCTGATTCTGATATTTTCTCTTTATCTTGGATGGTTGCCTGCTTCCGGGAGTCAAAGCTTTAAGTACTTCATACTGCCTTGTATAACTTTAGGAGTTGCTGGTGCGGCTCGAATAATGAGAACGACTCGTGCAGCCATTCTAGAGATCTATCGTCAAGATTACATTAAAACTGCAAGAGCAAAAGGACAGAAAGAATCCATTGTCATTTGGAGGCATATGTTAAAAAATGCTTCTCTTCCAATTATTACAGTCGTATCTGCTCAATTTCTTGGATCATTGGCAAATTCGACCGTAATAGAAACTATATATTCAATGCCGGGCTTATGTAAACTACTGGTAGATAGTATCGTTACCCTCGATAATATTGTTGTTCTTGGGGCAATTATGACCTTAGCGGCCGTATGTGTTATAGTGAATCTCCTTACAGACCTTATTTTCGCAATGATTGATCCGCGTATAAAGAGCCAATTTAAGCGTAAGCAGATAATACAATAGGTATCACTTTAAAAACCATTCAAGGCGGGAGATGGATGTAAATGTATAAAAAAGAAAACCAACTGTATGAGATATGGAAAAGATTCAGGCGTAACAAACTAGCCGTTGCAGGATTGATTTTTATTGCATTTTTAGTTGTAGTAATAATATTCCAAAAACAAATCGCAATTGAAGGTGTGAATGACCAGAAATATGATGCTTTGTTTTCGCCGCCGTCTTCAAAATATATATTTGGTACAGACCAGTATGGCAGAGATATCTTTAGCAGGATGGTCTACGGCACTCAATACACAATCATGATGGGTTTAATTGCATCTGGTATTTCAGTTTTAATAGGTGTGCCTCTCGGAGCCATAACTGGATATTATGGCGGACGCATTGATAACTTTATATTGCGAGTTGTTGATATTTTTATGACCTTGCCTAATATATTGTTGGCGTTAGTCATGACTGCCAGCTTTGGACCGGGTTTTGTTAATACAATGGTCGCTGTTGGAATTGCCAGTGCTCCTGTGATGGCGCGTGTAGCACGTGCTGCGGTAATGAGCGTGCGTAACCAGGAATTCGTTGAAGCGGCAATATCCAATAATGCCAACGATTTTAGAATTATTATGAAATATATTTTACCCAATGCCATAGCTCCAATAATTGTTCAGTACACTATCTTTGTTGCTACTGCTGTTTTAACTGGTTCATCTCTTAGCTTTCTGGGTCTTGGTTTACAGCCCCCGACTCCTGAATGGGGTGCTATGCTTTCAGCCGGCAAGATATATATGAGAGATGCCTGGTGGATTACCACTATTCCAGGAATATTTATTATGCTTGTTGTTTTGGCTATTAACCTTATTGGTGACGGACTTAGAGATGCCCTTGACCCTAAACAAAAAAGGTAGGTGCTATAGATGGATCAAAAAGAAAAACTTTTGAATATTACTAACCTGGAAGTAGAATATATTACCGATGACGGTGTTGTTCATGCAGTGAATGACGTTAGTTTCAGTCTGAACAAAAGAGAAATAATTGGTCTTGTTGGTGAAACAGGCGCGGGGAAAACGACAATAGCATTATCTATTATGAGGTTATTACAAACCCCTCCTGCCAGAATTGTTCATGGCGCCATAGAATTAAATGGAAATGATATTTTTAAAGAAACAGAAAAGAACATGAAAAAAATACGGGGTGGAAAAGTATCAATGATTTTCCAAGACCCGATGACTGCTTTAAATCCACTAGAGACAGTCGGAGCCCAAGTAGAAGAAGTAATTCGTATTCATAATAAAGTATCACGCGTAGAGGCTCGTAAAAAAGCAGTAGAAATTCTTGAGTTAGTTGGCATAAAGGGTGAACGCTTTGAGGACTATCCTCATCAATTCTCGGGAGGTATGAAGCAGAGAATTATTATTGCGATAGCACTTGCTTGCAGGCCTGAGCTGCTTATAGCTGATGAGCCAACTACTGCTTTGGACGTTACAATACAAAATCAAGTATTAGCTTTGATTAAAAAATTAAAAGATGAATTAGACACTTCTGTTATTTTAATTACTCATGATCTTGGAATCGTTGCTGAGATGTGTGATAAAGTTGCAGTAATTTATGCCGGCGAAATTGTTGAGATCGGCAATGTCGTTCATATCTATGATTATGCTGCTCATCCATACACTCTGGGACTTTTTACTTCAATACCAAATATAAGTATCTCGGCTGATCGTCTAATTCCAATACCCGGGGCAATACATGATCCCCGCATCAAAAAAGCAGGGTGTGCTTTTGCAGATAGATGCTCACATAAACAAGATTGCTGCGATCAGAAAAAACCTGATTTAACTCAAGTTGACAATGGGCATTTTGTTAGATGCCATTTTGCTGAACGAATCAAAAAGACAAGGTGATTGATCATAATAGTGTTTACGCTGGGAGAGATATTATGAATATAAAAGTAGAAACTCAAAATCTAAAAAAACATTTTCCTACTCCGGCCGGTACATTACACGCAGTTGATGGTGTCAATTTAAAAATATTTGAGAAACAGACTTTGGGCGTTGTTGGTGAATCAGGCTGCGGGAAATCTACCCTTGGCAGGGTCATCATTAAGCTGCTTGATAGCACTGCCGGGAAAATTTATTTTGATAATCAAGACGTAACAAACATCAGCAAAGATGAATTGAAAAAGCTCCGTTGGAAAATGCAAATGATTTTTCAAGATCCCTACTCATCCGTAAATCCAAGAATGACAGTGAGTCAGATTATTGCTGAGCCTTTAAAAATTGCGAAAAAATTTAATAAAAGTGAGATTGATACTCGGGTAGATGATCTGATGAAAATAGTGGGGCTTGATTCAAGATATCGGATGACCTACCCTCACGAGCTTGATGGTGGCAGGAGGCAGAGAATTAGTATCGCGAGAGCTCTTGCTCTTAATCCGTCGTTTGTCGTTTGTGATGAGCCTGTGTCAGCACTTGATGTATCTATTCAGGCTCAGATATTAAATTTATTAAAGGATTTGCAAGATCAGTTTGGAACAACGTTCCTTTTCATTAGCCATAACCTGGCAGTCGTTAAGTATATATCTCACTATATTATGGTCATGTACCTTGGCGTTTCCGTTGAGCAATGCTCTACGGAAGAATTATACAAAAACCCATTACATCCATATACGAAGGCACTACTTTCGGCTGTTCCAATTGCAGACATCCACCATCAACAAAACAGAATTGCGATTAAGGGTGAATTGACTTCACCAATAAACCCACCTGCAGGCTGTCGCTTTGCCCCAAGATGTGAATATGCTGTCGAAAGATGCTTCCACGAAACTCCGGTAATAAAGGAAACAGGAAAAGAACATTTTGTTGCTTGTCATTTGTATTAATCATAATGAACTGTTCCCAATGACAATTAATTTGAGGAAGGTGGTGGTAGGGAAAAAAACATAATTACTTTTACCAATGGTAAAAAACAAAAACGGGTAACAAAAAATTATTATCATGGAGGGTAAAAACATGAAAAGACTAGTAGCATTACTTTTAACTCTTGTTTTAGTTTTCACACTGGCTGCCTGCCAAAGCAGCAAAACGATCGAAAATACTACAAATCCTTCTGTTTCGAACAATTCTGGTACTACAACAGATCCTAAGCCTGCCAAAGATACAATGAAAGTTGCAATATCTGTTGACCCGGGAAGCTTGAATCCTTATGACCGCTTGGAGAACGTTGGGCGGCAGCTTTGGGCCCCGGTATATGAATCATTATTTGCATATGGGGAAGGCGACCTTGCTCCAGTGCCTGTTCTGGTTGATACCTATAAATTTTCGGAGGATCAAAAGGTATTGACTATCACCTTAAAGAAAGGCGTAAAATTCCATAATGGTGCTGAAATGACGGCAAAAGACGTTCTGTTTACATTTGAGGTAATAAAAAATTCCAGCAATAAAGCTAAGATGGGAGATATCGCCTGGGATAATATTAAGGCATTAGATGACTATACAGTCGAAATTCCTTATAACTCAGTGCAGGGCTTGGCACTCTACTATTTGTGTAATTTGTATATTATTCCTGAAGCTTACATGACCTCTGTACCCAAAGAACAGTGGGCAACTAAGGCTATTGGAACTGGCCCTTATAAATGGGGTGATTTCGTAGAAGGTTCTGAATATAACTTACTACGTTTTGATGGATATCGTGAACCAAAGAAATTAGAGAAAATTGTTGTTCGTATCATTCCTGACTCCAACGTTCAAAAAATAGAATTAGAAACAGGTGGTATAGATTTAGCTTGCGGCTTACAACATGGTGATGTAGCTAAGTTTGCAAATGATGCAAATGATGGTTTCGCTGTAATGCCCAGCAATACAATTGCCATGCTGAAACTTGTACATGTTTTTCCCGATGGCCAGGGTCCTCTTGCAGATGTAAGAGTTCGTGAAGCTATTAATTATGCTTTGAATCTGGATGCTATAAACAAAGTAGTTTTTTCTGGCCTTGGTTCTCCTGCAAAAGCTGTTTATCCAAGCGGAATTAAAGCATATACCCCAGCTAACAATTTGCGCAGCTATGACGTGAATAAAGCAAAAGCGCTCCTCGCAGAGGCTGGATTCCAAAATGGCCTCACAATTGATTTCTATACTCAAAACACAACGATGTATCAATTATTAACAGACGTAGTGGTAGGTATGCTCGCTGATACAGGCATTAAGCTAAATGTTATTGCATCAGATTTTGGCACTCAGACCGGATATATGCTTTCAAAGAAAAATCCTGGGATTTATGCATTCCGTCAATATGCAAATGGTGATCCATACATCTTAGTCGATCATTTCTTTAGTGATGATTCGCAATATTCTCAAAATATGGGTCACAGAGCAGATGAAAAATTTAGTGACGTGCAAGCTTTACGTAAAGAAGCATTTGGAATAATTGATCAGGATAAGAGAAATGAAGTATACCATAAATTGATGCAAATTATTTATGATAGACAATACTTTACTCCTCTAATAGAGTATGCAGACCAAATTGCATATAGCGAAAGCGTAAAGGGCTTCTGGATGTCTGGACCAATTTACCATTATGAAGATGCGTATTTTGAATAAAAATCTGTAAATCTATGTTGTGTTGCTAGACTGTGGGGCCTCTGCTGAATGATTTCTTCAGAGGCCCTAGCTAAAAATCTTGACTTGTACTTCACATCTTAAGTAGTTCCATATTGGGGTTAGGTGACTAGTTGAAATATGATAGATAAAATTTCTGTATTTATCTTGAATATTGATTAAGAAGCATTAACGGGGCGGATAGCATTGCAGAAATCTATAGGAGTTAATTACATGATGAAAAGTGAAGTAGTCTTAAATATTATTGATGAAATGAAGGATGAAATTATCGACCTGTTAAAAGAGGTAATGGCATCAGAGCCTGTTAATCCTCTCTATGATAAAACAGGGAAGCGCAGCGAGCTAAAATGTTCACAGATTATTTCAGAACGAATGAGGAAAATGGGTCTTTCACCCGTTGAGTTCGATATTGATCTTAATGAGCTGAAAGAATTTAAAGGCGGTCCCGGCTATATAGAGGGATTTACCGATAAAATGAATTTTAAAGACCGACCCAATGTAGTTGCGAAAATTCCAGGTAAAAAACCGGACAAAGCAAGATCCCTATTATTATCCGGCCATCTGGATGTTGTTGCAGCAGATGATGTGGAAAAATGGAAATTTGATCCGTTTGTTCCTACCATTAAGGACGACTATATTTGGGGAAGAGGTTCCGTTGATATGCTGAGTGGTTTTATAGCCATGGTGGCTGCGATGGAAGCCCTTAAAAAAGCAAAAATTGAATTAGAAGGCGATGTCTGGCTTGCCGGTATTGTATCAGAGGAAGCCGGTGGTACTGGCGGCCTTATGCTGGCGAACTATTTGAAAAATATTGGTGCAAATATTGATGCGGGTATAATGGGGGAGCCTACCAATTTAGAAATGAGCCTGTTATGCAGGGGTATACAAAAGGTAGACGTAATAGTCCATGGAAGAACCGGTCACTTGGAGGTTAAACAACCCCATTGGAGCGATGGCGGTCCGGTTGATGCAATTCAAAAAGGCAGATATATACTGAATGCTGTGGATGAGCTAAATCGTGAATGGGCTCTTCGTGCAGATAAAAACCATCCGCTTTTGGGACTTCCCTGCCAGGTTCACACCTCTATGATAGAAGGTGGACATCAGCGTTCAAGCTACCCGGATTACTGTAAATTAAGTTTCAATATGCAGGTTCTTCCGTCCGAAACCAATGAAAAGGGTCTGGGCGAAAAAACAAAGAATGAATTTAATGAATTTATGAATAAAGTATTTGACTCAGACCCATGGCTTAGTGTGAACAGACCTGAAATTAACTGGGTATCACAATCTGACTGCTCAGAAGTTCCAGCTGATCATCCTTTTGTAAAAAGTTTTATGAATCAGGCGAAAAAGGTTCATCCTGTAATAAAACTTTCCGGTTCAGGATTTCATACGGATACTGGTTGGTTCGAACGTTTAGCTAAAATCCCTGTTGTTAATTTTGGACCTGGAGATCCAAGCCTGGCCCACTTTACAAATGAAAAATGCAAGGTAGAGGACGTTATTAAAGCCACGAAAATGATCGCGCTATCTTGCCTGGATTGGTGTAATAATGAGCAAAAGTAAGTAAAAGATTTCATTAAGAAAGGATAGTTAGCGACATGATTAAAATAGAGAATATTAAGTACTCAGTTGTTAAAGAGCCATTTTTTGGTTTGCCAAAAACTGAACCGGAGCTTTCCGATGAGGTGTTTAAGGTTAGGTTAGAGAGAACTCTTGCTGCAATGAGATCAAATAACCTGGATTACCTGGTTTTTTATGCTGATCGTGAACATTATAGTAATTTTGATTATATCACTGGTTTTGGCCCTCGTTTTGAAGAGGGGATCCTGGTTTTGAAAAAGACCGGCCAAGCCCATATATTACTTGGCAATGAGTGTTATGGTATGTATCAGCATAGCCGAATCCCTGCTGAGGGCATTTTGTGCCAAACCCTGTCATTGCCAAACCAGCCGATTGAAAAATATAAGGATCTTGGAGAAGTGTTCGCTGATATTGGTATTCAAAACAATCATAATGTGGGTATTGTTGGCTGGAAGCTAATTTATCCTGTTTTCGGGAACCGATATATGTTTGATACTCCATCCTTTATTGTAGAAAGTGTCAGAAGTATTGTCGGCAATGAGAATGCAATAAATGCAACAGATTTATTTATTCATCCTGATTACGGTGTTAGAATCATTAACAGTGTAGACGAAATCGCATCCTTTGAGTTCGGAGCAACATATGCTTCTGATGCAGCTCAAAAGATGTTGTTAAATTTACGGACGGGACTTAATGAAGTTGAAATTTCCCAGTTTGGCACAGCCGGATCGTTACCGCAATCTTGCTTCCCCAAAGTACTCTCAGGTGCGAGAATGAATTTAGGGATGGTTAGTCCTACTACCAATGTGGTTAAGCTGGGGGACAGATTCCAGGTAAATATGGGGCTTCGCGGAGGCTTAACCAACCGAAGAGGTTTTGCTGTATATTCCGAAGAGGATCTTCCGGAAGAATCAAGGGACTTCATGGAAAAGATTGCGGCACCTTACTTCGCAGTTGTTGCCAACTGGTATGAAAAAGTTGGAATCGGCGTTACCGGCGGAGAAATCTATAATATGGTCGAAACTACTTACCCGAAAGCCCAATATGGTTGGTCTTTAAATCCGGGTCACCTTATAGCAACTGAAGAATGGCTGTCATCCCCAATTTACGAAAACTCCGATATTACCTTAAAGAGTGGAATGTGTATTCAGATGGATATTATACCATCTACCGAACAACGCTACGCTGCACCGAATGCAGAAGATGGTGCTGCCATTGCGGACGAAAAGCTGCGTGAGGAAATCGCCGCAAAATACCCCGAGGTTTATGGGAGAATACAAGCCAGAAGAGATTTCATGATTCATGTACTGAATATAAAATTAAAGCCTGAAATCCTGCCTCTTTCCAATTTATGCGGGTTGTACCGTCCCTATATGCTGAATAAAGACAGAGCATTCGTTATTAATAGATAAACAGACCCAAAATGTAGATTGAATTGGCACAACAGCAAAGAGAAAAATAGAAGGTGTGTAAAATGCTAAAAAAAACAATGGATATTGTTTCTTCACAATACAATGATATTTTAAGAACGATTCAAGCTTTATGTGAAATGGATCGGGGCAGTCTGTATGTACCAGGACTCAAAAAGGTGGCGTCTTTCCTTGAAGAGGAATATAAGAAATTAGGATGCGAGATCTTTGTAGATGACGACAAGGAATTTGGTCCAACTTTAGTAGCACGTAAAAAGGGTAAAGGAAAGACACATATCATGCTATTCGCTCATATGGATACCGTGTGGCCTGCAGGCACTTGTGCCGCCAGGAAGTTTTACATTGAGGACCATTATGCGTTCGCTCCGGGCGTAAGCGATTGCACACACGGCCTTATCACCCAGCTATATGCGCTCAAGACATTAAATGCTTTAGAGGTTGACACTTATGGAGAAATTATTATTCTCTGTAATCCCGATGAGGAGTTATATTCGCCACATTCAAAAAGATGGATATCTAAATATGCCAAGATGTCTGATATTGCCCTTTGCATGGAGGGATCCGGTAATGTGAATAAATATATTACAACACGTGGGGGCGTGCTTCATTACGAAATCGAAGTTCATGGAACAAAATCCCATGCAGGCGTAAGGCCTGAGCTGGGACGCAACGCAATCGAAGAACTGTGCCATAAGGTTACTTTGGTACACAAGCTGAATATTCCTGGTGCTATTCCTCAGGTTACATTGATCAGAGGCGGAATCAGTGAAGGTCTTGTTCCTGACTTTGCAACGGCCCATGTTGATGTTCGGGTTGACACATTTGAGGCAATTGAAAAAATTCATGCAGCCATGAAAGAAATTGAGGCCGATACGATGATAGATGGGACAAATACTACCTGTTGGCATCGTGAAGGCGGGTGTCTGCCTATGATGGAAAACCCCGGAGTAGAAAAAATCTGTAGGTTGGTTGAGGATATTGGCGCCGAACTCGGTATCCCGTTAAGTAAATCATTTAACGGCGGAGGAGCAGATGCCTGGATACCCTCATATGAAGGAGTGCCTACATTGGACGGATTAGTTCCGGTCAGTTATTTCTGCCATACCGATGGGGAAAAGCTGGATCTTGATACTGTAATAACACGTATAACACTTGTGACAGAACTTCTAAGACGTTCCAGCCTGGATAATGGTTTTCTGCGTGAGGGGCGCCAAGACTAACATAACCAGTTTTGCAGCAAAACCTGCCGATGCAATAGCTGTGTGTTTCAGTAGCTTGCGCAATTGCTTTCGTTACTATAAAAAGTAAGGAGTCATAGTCATGAAAATCAAAGAATACGTCAAGTATGATGGCCTTGGATTAGCGGAGCTTGTTAAGAAAAAAGAGGTTAGCACCAAAGAGCTCAAGCAAGCAGCTCTGGAAGTACTCGCAGTTGTTAATCCTAAAATAAACGTTATCGCGACTGCTATTCATCAAGAAATTGGTAATGAATCCAATATTCCCGATGGCTCATTTATAGGAATTCCATTCATTCTTAAGGATACTCCAACAATGGCCGCCGGTGTTCCAGCGAATAATGGCTGTAAGTTTATAGAGGGACTTACAAGTGATCACGATTCTGAATTGATGATACGTTTTAGGAAAGCAGGACTGATACCGATAGCAACTTCCACAGTTCCTGAGCTTTCGTCAAATGCGACCACTGAATCCATTCTTTACGGTGTGACACGCAATCCATGGAATTTAGATTACAGTGTAGGAGGTTCAAGCGGCGGATCAGCGGCTGCTGTAGCTGCAGGAGTAGTTCCTTTGGCACATGGCGGAGATGGTGGAGGCTCAATAAGGTTTCCGGCATCCTGTAATGGTCTTATAGGACTTAAACCAACCCGTGGCAGAGTTCCAAACGGACCGGACAGAGGCGAGGCCTTTAGCGGCTTATCGGCCCAATTTGCTTTAACAAAGACTGTACGTGACACGGCGGCGCTTTTAGATGCAATTCATGGGCCTGATATCGGATGCTATGCGTATGCGGAGCCACCTAAGGATTCCTATTCCAACACAATGAAAACACCTCCGGAGAAATTGCGCATAGCATGGACTGACAGGCTTTTATCAAATCAATCTGCTGCTGATGAATGCATTGAAGTTTTACATCAGACTGTTAAACTATGCGAAGAATTAGGCTATGAAGTCGTTCAAGCTATGCCAGAAGTGGATCAGGAAATGTTCTGGCTTGCTATGAATCGTATTAACAGTCCATACTTGGCAGTTAGCATCGACGCTTTATCCAAACAGCTAAATCGGATACCTTCTGAAGAGAATATGGAGCCCGCTTCTTATGCATCATATATAAGCTCCAAAAAAATGATGGCCACGGAATTTGTTCAAGCGATTAACATGCAAAATACGATTTCAAGATCAGTAGGTCGTTTTTTTGCAGATTATGATATTCTACTTACTCCTACTTTGGGAGATAAGCCTGCACCGATAGGAAAACTTTATCCGATGCAAGTGGGGGCGAAATTGGGTGACGGCGAATATATGTCAAGATATATGCAGTTTACTCCGCTGTTCAATATGACGGGTCAGCCTGCAATATCTTTACCATTAGGCATGAGCCGGGATAAGCTTCCCATTGGTATGCAATTTGTTGGTCCTTTCGGTGATGAAGAAACGCTGCTAAAATTAGCGTATCAATTAGAGATTGCGCGTCCCTGGAAGGATAGACATGCGCCATTACTTGATTTATTGCCATGACCTGCCTGGGAGACCGTTCGGAAAAGCATATTTATTCATAAGACACTACTTTTCATGGCTTGAAACCCGCATAGTTCCGCTCATTATTACATGTTTATGCGTGTTTCTAAAGAATAAACAGACTTTCCGAGCCGGCTCCTAGAGTGATGTAATGAATATACTAAAACATGGTAAGCGGAAAAACTCAAATTATAATGTAAATTAGCTTTCGATTTGATACACTATAATAGAGTGGTCATATGAGAAAATAAGTGAACTCGTTCAGCTGAAGCTGAACATCAAGCGTTTTTACGAAGTAAAATACG